>Ga0208759_100019_pt1 | contig 138954 bp, 113 predicted proteins | sample LakWasM123_LOW14_2_FD_183935 | JGI IMG/M metagenome (GOLD analysis project Ga0208759, IMG submission 183935) | Freshwater sediment methanotrophic microbial communities from Lake Washington under simulated oxygen tension - Sediment Metagenome... | ecosystem: Environmental > Aquatic > Freshwater...
CCCCCCCCCCCCCCCCCCCGAAAAAGCATGGGCCGAATGAGCTTGTCAAGAGCTTTTTTTATTTATTTAAGGTGACGCTGTGAGTTTGACTGACTCCACACAATCTGGAGCGTCTGACTCATCAGAAACATTGACGGCCAACACGCAAGGCGTTTTTTTGCGCGTACAGGCCGATAAGGTTGATCGACTGATGGATTTGGTCGGCGAGCTGAGTCTTGGCGTATCCGAAGTTATACATAGCCCCGATCTTGTCGGGTTGGAATTATCCGAATTTGAAAAGTCCGCGCACCGGTTGCGGATGATCGTGCGCGAGATACAGGATACCGCCGCCGAGCTGCGGCAAGTGTCGGTGGGCGACGTATTCCGCCGCATGCGCCGCATGGTGCGCGAACTGGAGCGGCAGACCGGGAAAAAAATAGAGTTGGCCATGGTCGGCGAGGATGCCGAGATCGACAAAGTGGTGGCCGACCGCCTGTATGAGCCGTTAGTACATGTGTTACGTAACTCCGCGGATCATGGTTTGGAATCTCCCGCCGAGCGAGTTGCCGTCGGCAAGCCGGAGACCGGTCGTATCACACTGACTGCCGCTCAATTGGGCGGCGACATCCAGATTACCGTGGCGGATGACGGGCGCGGCCTGCATCGCGAAAAAATTTTGGCGCGTGCCAGAGAGCGCGGATTGGTCGGAATTAATGAAGAGCCTGAAGATTCGAGTCTGTGGAAAGTCATTTTCCAGCCGGGATTTTCGACTGCGGAAGCCGTGACCAATTTATCCGGACGCGGCGTGGGCATGGACGTGCTTAATGCCACAATGAAAGACTTGCGCGGACGCATTGCCGTTGATAGCAAAGCCGGGGATGGTACGCGCGTCAATCTCTCGATTCCGCTGTCTCTTGCCTTTCTCGATAGTCTGGTCATGCGCATCGGTCAACGCCTGTACGCCACGCCGGTTGATGTAGTCAGCGAAGTATTCCGACCGGAACTTGGGCAGATCAGCACCGTTTCAGCCGAGCATGGCGCTGAAATGATCAGGGTGCGTGAACATATGGTGCCGGTTTGTCGCCTGCAACGGTTTTATGGCGAGGACTGCCAAGCGCTACAACCGCTTGAGACATTGGTTGTCGTGGTGTTCAAAACCAGTTTCGGCCAGATAGGCTTGCCGGTTGACGAAATGTACGATCAGCAGCAGGTGGTGATGAAACCATTGCAGGGGCAGCTTGGTTCTATCCGGGCCAGCCTCGGTTGTGCCCTGCTTGGTACCGGCGAGATCGCCGTCGTGCTCGATTGCGAAGAGTTGGCGCGGGGAGGCCGGGCATGAACAGGCAGCAGAAATTATCCGGGGTGGGTGCGTCTCGCGAACAGGGCTATCAGCGTATGCGTGACTGGCTGCATGAGCGATGCGGCATGATCTACCCTGAAAAGAAAAAAGAGCTACTGATTCAGCGCATGCAGAGAGTTTGCGAGCGTTACGGGGTGCCGGGTCTCGAAGCGTTGGTTAATAGAGTGGAGTCTGGACGCGATCAAGACATGGAATTTGCGGTAATACATGCGGCATCCACCAATCACACCTATTTTTTTCGCGAACCGCAGGTACTGAATTTTTTTAAGGACACCATACTGCCCACCTTACCTCAAGATGGCGGGCGCATCTGGAGTGCGGCGGCCTCCACCGGCGATGAAGCCTACACCCTTGCCATCATGACGGCTGAAACACGCGGACTCGACTGGGCGAAACGTAAACTGGCGATCTTGGGCACCGATATCAGCGAAGTTGTGATTGCTCATGCCGAAGCAGGCATTTACGGAGGATCTCACATCGAGCAAATGCCTGGGAAGATGCTGGAGCGTTATTTCGATCCGGTGGGCATGGATCAATACCGGGTGCAGGATGACCTGCGCCGTGTCTGCACCTTTCGCCGCCTTAATCTAAAGATGACTCCTTATCCGTTCCAGAAGGCCTTTCATGTCGTATTTTGCCGTAACGTGCTGTATTACTTTGACCGTGCGCAGCAGCGAGAGATTGTCGATGCGATCTATGACGTTACCGAGCCGGGCGGCTGGCTGTTGACCAGCGTCACCGTGTCGTTACGCGAGCTGGGCTCGCGCTGGATTCCCATCCAGAGCGGCGTTTACCGGAAGGCAGGCTAAATAATGATAAAGCGTAACCGTCCAATCCGCGTCCTGATCGTCGACGACTCAGCCTTGGTGCGCCGCATCCTGTCCGACGGTATGCGCCGCGATCCTGAAATAGCGGTGATAGGCGAAGCCTCTAACCCCTACATGGCGCGCGACCTGATGGTCGAATTGCAACCCGACGTTATCACCCTGGACGTGGAAATGCCGCGCATGGACGGCGTGACTTTTCTTAAGCGTTTCATGCCGGTGATGCCGATTCCTACCGTAGTCATCAGCTCGCTTACCCGGCAGGGCGCGCGTATCAGTTTGGAAGCGCTTGAGTCAGGCGCGGTGGATGTCATAGCCAAGCCGCAAATCGGCGTGGTGGACGAGCTGCCCAAGATGATCGAAGACATCAACCGCCGGATTAAGGCCGCCGCGGAGGTGAACGTCGCTTATTTTAAACGCGCCGGACGGCGGGATGTCGAAGCCGTCACCAGTTTAGGCGAAACCACCGACAAAGTGATTGCCATCGGTTCCTCCACCGGGGGCGTGGAAGCGCTGCTTCGTATTATGCCCGCGTTTCCCGCCAACGCGCCGGGTATCGTCATCGTTCAGCACATGCCGGGCGGATTCACCGCCACCTTTGCCGAGCGTTTAAACAGTATTTGCATGATGCAGGTCAAGGAAGCCGAGGACGGCGACCGCGTTCTGCCCGGCAGGGTGCTGCTCGCTCCCGGCGGTTTGCGGCATATGACCGTGGTGCGTTCCGGCGGTCAATACCGGGTCGCTCTGACCGAAGGCGTAGCGGTCAACTACAGCCGTCCTTCGGTAGACGTACTGTTTAAATCGGTGGCGCAAGTCGTCGGCGTAAATGCGGCGGCGGCCATTCTTACCGGCATGGGTAAGGACGGCGCTGAGGGCTTGCTCGACATTCGTAAAGCAGGCGGGGGTACGGTTGTTCAGGACGAAGCCACTTCGGTCGTGTTCGGCATGCCTCAGGCTGCCTATAAATTGGGCGGGGCGAACAGCATTGCGCCGCTGGAAAAAATACCGTCATTGCTGGTGCGCGCATTGCAGCGCGTCTGACAGGGGGTAAAGAGCTTGTAACTACTCGTATTTTTCTCATTCCCACGCGCTGCGGTTAAGCCGTTCGTGGTGAGTCGTGCTGGTTCCCAAGCTGGAGCTTGGGAACCAGCCTATCTCTTAACTTAACGGTAGTGGTATAGCACATGGGAACGAGTGAAAACTGCTTAACAAAATCCGTACGGCAATAGTGCCTGACGGGGATGAATCAATAACCGCAACATGAGAGGAGGTTGAAATGTCGGATATGGCAGGCACCCAGGAGCGTCAATACGGCGCGGATAACGAAAACACCGCGCTGGTGTTCAATGACGAAGACAACATCGAGGATATGTACCTCACCTTTGGTTTAGGCGTCGAGGAGTACGGTATCGGCATCGGTTACGTGACCGAAGTGGTCGGCATGCAGCGCATTATGGAAGTGCCGGACGTACCGGCCTTTATCAAGGGCGTCATCAATCTGCGCGGCAAAGTGATCCCGGTGATGGATGTGCGCATCCGTTTTGGCATGGGCGTCAAGGATTACACCGAACGCACTGTGATTATCGTACTCGACATCGACAATGTACTGATCGGCTTGGTCGTCGACCACGTCAGCGAGGTGCTGGAAATTCCCGAAAGCCATATCGACCGCCCTACCCAGTTCGGCGGCGACAGCAATAGCGTAATTCGCGGTTTCGGCAAACAGGGCGATAAGGTGGCAATCATGCTCGACATTCAGCGGATGGTGTCGGATCAGGCCATAGATTTGCGCAAAGCGCTCGAATCGGTGCGGAGCAGTGCTTGAGTGAGTTTTTATCCACGAAAAAAATGGATGGGGAATTTGCATCGTTCCCACGTTTCCACGCTCCGGCGTGGGAATGCAGTTAAGACTATTCAGCGTCGGGCTTAGCAACTGCCGCTAAGCCGGACGGGGCATGTTGCCCCGTCCGAAACGTTTTGCGATGGTTAAATATAGCCGTTTAGTTCGGGCATCGTAAAACCTTTGGGACGGGGTTGCAAACCCCGTCCCGCTTGGGATCTCATGCCGGAGCGCTTGTCTTGATACGCAAGTGTCTGGGGGGTGTCGTTAGGCGATATACAGACCTTCCAGGTTTTTAAAACCTGGAAGGTCTGACGTGCAGCGTTTTGACGGTGGCTGGACGGGGTTTGCAACCCCGTCCGAAACGTTTGACGGATGAAGATATGGCAGTAGTTATCGAAAATGGTAGGAACGGGGGTGCAAATCCCGTTCAGCTCGGGAGCGTCGGGCTTAGCAACGCTGGAGCGTTGCTGGATGCGTTCCCATGCCGGAGCGTGGGAACGATATGATTTTTTACTCGAAGGAACCGGAATGAAAATAATGATCTTCAACCAGAAAGGCGGAGTAGGCAAGACCACCACCGCGCTCAATCTGGGCGCAGGGCTGGCGCGCTGGGGCAGCGCGCCGGTCACCTTGGTCGATCTCGATCCGCAAACGCATTTGAGCGCCGCCATGGGCTTTCGTGCCGAAACGCTGACCTGGAACGTGAGCGATTGGCTGGCTGGTTCGCTCGAACCCAGGGATGGACATGGCGTAAAGCGTATCGCTGATCAGCTCTGCCTGGTGCCGGGGGATTGCAATCCGAAACCGGGACGCAGGATGGAGCGGAACTTGGACGATTCGGCCGGGCATCTGGTGATTGACGCGCCGCCGACCTGGAATGACGAAGTGGCGGCCCTGATGACGGTTTGCGATTACGTGCTGACGCCGATGGAGCCGGAGTTTTTGAGTATGCAGGGTATCAGTCGGCTGATGCAACAGATGAAAACGGCCGGGATTCCCTGGTCTCGTTTGCGGCTGCTGTTATGCCGCTACGACAAGCGCTTGGCCGTACACCGTGAAGTGCGGGAGCTTTTGACAGAACGTTTCGGCGATCATCTGCTGTCGGTGGTGATTCGCAATAACGTGCGTCTGGCCGAAGCGCCCGGATACGGGCAAAGCATTTTCGATTATGCGCCGGGCAGTGCGGGCGCGGACGATTATTTCGCGCTGGTGTATGCCCTGCTGGCTGACAACGCTTGGCGGGGAAGCGGCGCAAAAGAGGAGAGCGACTGATGATTAATATTCAAAGTAGTTTGACCAGCGCGGCGATGACGGCTACTTGCTCCAATGCTAGGCCGATACCCCATTTGACGAGCTTATTTTCAAGCTCCAGAAAGCGGGTGTCCATACGCAATTCCAATTCTCTAAGCCGAAGATCTATGGATTGGTTGGTGGCAAGATTATCAAGATCGTATTCAAGCCGAGCCTGTTCAAGCGTAGAGGCTATCGCTGATTTTTGCAGCTTGGTAATCGTTTCGGCTTGTTGTTCGCTGAAACCCGCGCCTTTAAGTTCGTTGAAAAATTCGTGGGTGTCAAAGGTAATGGTCGCCATGACGTTTGCTCCTGTTTCAAATAAGTGCAGTCTATCACTGTTGACAAGCGCTGGGAATTACGCAATGTGGATTATCGCCGGTTCCCAAGCTGGAGCTTGGGAACCGGCGGATCCGCGCAATCTATAAACATATCAGCTTAATTTAAAAATAGGGGAAGTAGATGACTACGAAAAAAACAGGAAGGCCCGGTCGCGGCCGAGTTCCTAACGATCCGCTGGACTGGGTGGAGGGTGTCGGCCAAGCAAACTCAGAGGAAAACGCGATTGTAACGCACTCGGTTGAGGGCGAGCAGGAAAAGCTCTCGGCGGCACCGGTACAAACACAAACTTTAATTGAACGCAAACAGGAGAAAACGATGTCGGAAACCAAGAATATTGAGCAATCCGGTCGCTGCGAAGCGATAGGGGAAATCCGTCGTGTAGCGGAGGCCGTCAGGAACGGTAATTTGGAGGTAAGAGCCGATGTGTCGGAAATGAAAGGGGAATGCGCGGAAGTAGCTGAGGCAGTGAATGAGATGTTGGCACAAATTTTGCAGCAGCAGCAGCAGCAGCAGCATTATATCTCAGTACTTGCCTCCTTGTCTACCTGTGTACAGCTGGCGGATGAAAATCACAATATCATCTATATGAACGAGTCCCTTCAAAAAATGTTTGCGGACAATGAGCATGAGATTAGGAAGACATTGCCCTCCTTTGATAAGAATAAGTTGATTGGCATGAATATGGATGCTTTCCACAAGAGCCCCTCGCATCAAAGAAAAATACTGGAAGGCCTGAAATCCTCAGTACAAGCTAGCATCAAGCTGGGCGGTAGTTCGTTTTCATTGACGGCAACACCCTTATTCAAGGCAGATGGCCGCTCGGCGGGTACGGTAGTCGAGTGGGTTGATATCACGGTATGGGATAATCTAACCGATACATTGACCGCGGTTGCTACAGGCGACTTGAGTACGCAGCTCATTGAAGAACTGCGTTGCGATGGAGCAGCGAGAATACTGCGCAACACTACAGAAACAGTACGCAACAACCTTCGTGCCCTGGTGGCGGATGCCAACATGCTGTCGCAGGCAGCGGTGGACGGCAAACTGGCTACCCGTGCCGATGCGAGCAAGCATCAGGGCGACTTCCGCAAGATTGTCGAGGGCGTGAACGAGACGCTGGACGCGGTGATCGGGCCGTTGAACGTAGCCGCCGATTATGTCGACAACATCTCCAAGGGTGCAATCCCGGCGAAGATTACCGACACCTACAACGGCGACTTCAACATCCTGAAGAACAACCTCAACACCTGTATCGACGCAGTCAACGCGCTGGTGGCGGATGCCAACATCCTGGCGGTTGCGGCGGTAGACGGTAAACTGGCGACCCGTGCCGATGCGAGCAAGCATCAGGGCGACTTCCGCAAGATTGTCGAGGGTGTGAACGAGACGCTGGATGCGGTAATTGGGCCGTTGAACGTAGCCGCCGATTATGTCGACAACATCTCCAAGGGCGCAATCCCGGCGAAGATTACCGACACCTACAACGGCGACTTCAACATCCTGAAGAACAACCTGAACACCTGTATCGACGCGGTTAACGCGCTGGTCGCGGACGCCAACATGCTGTCGCAGGCAGCGGTGGACGGCAAACTGGCTACCCGTGCCGATGAGAGCAAGCATCAAGGCGACTTCCGCAAGATTGTCGAGGGCGTGAACGAGACGCTGGATGCGGTGATCGGGCCGTTGAATAATATCTCCGTTGTTATTGAAGCGCTGGGCAATAACGATCTGAGTACAAGCCTAGAGGGCGAATACAAGGGTGATTTTCTGCGCATCATAGACGCTTTTGATAATGCTTTGGTTCGTATGAGCGAGGCATTCTACCAGATCACTGACGCCACCGAACAAGTGAGTCAGTCTGCGGAGAGTCTGAACGCTTCGTCGCAGAACATGGCGGCGAATTCGGAAGAGCAATCGTCTTCGGTGGAAGAGGTGACTTCCAGTCTGGAGGAAACCGATAGTCAGGTTAAGGCCAACACCGACAATGCCAACGCAGCCAACCAATTAGTGATGGATACCTCGCAGGCGGCTAATCAGGGGCAGGTGAAGATGACCGGCATGATCGGTGCGATGGACGCGATCAACCAGTCTTCTCAGGATATTGCCAAGATCATCAAGGTGATTGACGAAATCGCTTTCCAGACCAATCTGCTGGCGCTTAACGCGGCGGTGGAAGCGGCGCGCGCCGGTCAGTACGGGCGCGGTTTTGCGGTAGTGGCGCAGGAAGTGCGCAATCTCGCGGGGCGTAGCGCCAAGGCGGCGCGGGAGACTGCCGATTTGATCGAAGATTCGTCCAAGCGGGTGAGAGAAGGGGTAGGGATCGCCAACGAAACCCGCGAGGCGCTCGACCAGATTGTCGGTAATGTCACTAAAGTCAAGGATTTGGTGGCTGAGATTGCCGCAGCCAGCACCGAACAGTCGAGCGGTGTGTCGCAGATTAACGTGGCGATGAGCCAGGTAGCCAAGGCTGCCCAGGAAGGCAGTCAGCAAGCTGAGGAACTGGCTTCGGCTTCCGGCGAGCTGACCAATGTCACGGACCAGATGCGCATGGAAATCAGCCGATTCAAGCTGCGCGAGCGGCAGCAGCAGGCAAGCGGATTGGGTCTGGAAGGCGTATCGCCCGATATCATCCGTCAGATCATGGCGCTGTTAGCGGCCCAGCAGTCCGGCAGTGTCGTTGCGGCGGCCCAGCCGGTTGTCCAAAATACGGAGCCGAGGTCGCCGCGCTCCAAGTCGCCTAAGGCTGTGCTGCCGTTGGATGCCGATGAGCGGGGATTCGGCGGCTTTTAATGGTGCTGACGGGTAGCGCTCGTGCATCGTTCCCACGCCAATAGCCGGAGTGCAGGCTTTGCCTGCAAGCGCAAGCAAAGCTTGCACTCCTGTTGGTCGGCGTGCGGGAACATGACCTACGATACTTTTTATTCTCCTCCCCCAACCCTCTCCAGCAGGAGAGGGGGCTTTTACGTGGGAGCGAGACCCATTTTTTAACTGTAAGAAACAAGGAGTCAATATGGAACACAAGGTTTTGATAGTGGATGATTCGGTAATGATGCGTACGATCATTCGCAGTTTTGTCACCAAGATGCCGGAATTTACGGCAGTAGCGTTTGCCGAAAACGGCAAGAAAGCGCTGGAAGAATTGGACAAGCACAAGGATCTGGCGTTGATTCTGCTGGACATCGAGATGCCGGAAATGGATGGCTTGGAGTTTTTGCGCTATGCCAAGCTCAAGAGCAAGGCCAAGATTGTGATCCTGTCGTCGGTGGCGCTTTCCGGTTCGCCTTATGCGGCCAAGGCGCGCGAGCTGGGGGCGGATGCCATTGTTACCAAGCCTTCTGGGGCGGTGTCTCTGGATTTGGTCGGTAAGCGCGGCGATGAGCTGAGCCAGGTGATGAGGCAATTAGTGGGGTTGAGATAAAAAGGTTAAGGGGCCGGTCTTAGCGAATCGGACGGTGCATGCTGCTCCGTCCGAAATAGAAGGCGTTGGTTAAGTGCCGTCACTTAAGGATAGAGAACATAGGTATCTACACAACTTTTTGCGTTACAAATACAATGAGTTACAAAGCAGTCTAGCTCCCTCTCCTGCTGGAGAGGGTTGGGGTGAGGAGAATAAAAACAACCCGTTATATCCCCCTCATCCCAACCTTCTCCCTCAAGGGAGAAGGGGCCGGTACTTGTGTAGATACCTATGGATAGAGAGGCTGCAAACATACCGATTTAATGTAGTGTGGATAAGCGTAGCGCATCCACACTACGTCTTGCATAAATAAACGGTATTTTTTGTAATTTCTTCATCCCTTAATGAACGAGCATACGATAACGTGGGCATTTATAGAGGCAAATTCATTTACTCTATACATCACGGTTTCATGCGCGTCCCTTTAAATATCGCGACGATCAACGTAAGAACGCGTAGCGTACCCTACGGTGAATTATAAAAACAAAAAACTTGACTGTTAACGTCAAAATTGACTGAGGGTTGTGGAATGTCCGACGAGTTGGATATAAATGAAGTTTGGGGCTTGTATGCTGAAGAAGGCGGTTGCTCTCTCGATGAAGTCGAGGAATGTCTGCTGATATTACAGGACGAGCCGTCGAATACTGACGCGGTGGCGCGTTTGTTCCGCGCGATGCATACCTATAAAGGCAATGCCCGTATGCTGGGATTGTCGGTCATCGAATCGGTGGCGCATCTTGCGGAGGATATGATCGGGCTGGTGCGCGACGAGGGGGTAGCGCTGGACGGGGAAATCGTCGATCTGCTGCTGGAGGCGACGGATACCTTGCGCGGCATGCTGGAAACGTCGGTATCCACGCATCAGGATGCATCCTCTGCGATGGCAGGCGATCTTAATGAGCGGATGAAGGAAAAGTTTACAGTAGCTCGTAACGTAATGACGGCATGGATGCAGGAGGAAGAGCACCTAACAGCAGGAACCGTTGCTGACGGCTGCATGGGCGCAGGAGGTACGACTCCACGGATGGAGGAGGTAGAGCAATGCATGGAGCAATTGCCGAGAGCAACGCAGGGAGCAGTTGCCGACGACTGCATGGATGCAGGAGGTAGAGCAACGCAGGGAGCAGTTGCCGAGGCCCCGCAGTCGATTGTGTTCGAGCCCCTGGATACGGCTTCTCTGGCCAACGACCCGGTATATCGCGAGATATTTTTCGGTATGGCGCATGACGTGTTGCGTGAGATGCGCTCGGTACTTGAAGGCGATGCTAACGGAGCGTTAAATGTCGTTATCGAGGAAGCCGAGCGCTTGTGCCATGCGGCGGAGCAAATCGGCATGCTCGAATGGCTGCTGGTGTTGCAGGATTTTCTGGGGATTGTGGGAGCTACACGAGGTCAGGCCGAGGCGCTGCTTTCCCGTCTGCAAGCGCTTTATGAGCAGAACTTTGCTACACAGAAACCTAACCTTAGCAGTGAAGCCATTGCCTCCGACGATCCGGTACGGCGTTTTTTCGATGCGCTGGAACAGCCGCTCGGCAGATTGTCGCAACTGGGCAATCATATGTCCGTTGACCAAGAGTTGTCGCTGGAGGCTATCGTAACGGTGGCGGGAGAGGTTCGGGCGCTTGCCGAGGCGCATGGTTTCGTGCGGGTAATGGACGTGTTGGATAGGGTGATCGCCGATGCCCGCACCGGCGTTGAATCGTTGGATGCTCATTTCATCCGCCTTGAATTCCTGCTCTACGAGGAGCTGGCCTCGGTGGCCGAGGTAATGCTCGAAGATCGTAGCGGATTGTCTGCCGACCCTCGAACTACTTTGCGCGCCTGGTGTGCGAATCATGTATTCGAAACCCTGCTCGAAATGCGCAACGTCATAGACCGCATCAAACGCCAGGAGGATGTGCGTTTGCAGTGCATGCGCATGATCGAGTTGATGCGCCAGGTTTATCATGCTTGCTTGTTCTATGGCATGGAAACGGCGGCGCACTTGAGCATGTCGATAGTGGATTTGTTCGCGCGCGCCGAAATCAGCGCGACGACCCCTGATGTGGTGCTGTTGCATATTGCCAAATCATTCATCGGCGATATTGAAATTATTCTGGATGTTGCCGAACTGGGCGAAACGCCAGATATGGCGCAGATCGAAAAGCTGTTGCAGGAAGCTTCCGAAGTCGCCTTTACTGCTAACGGCACGGTATCTTCTTCGCAGATCGAGGCGCGTCTGGGCTTGCCGAAAGCTTTCCATAAGGTGCTGACGCCGGAGAACGTGCAGGTTGTTTTGTCGGGCCTGGAAAACGGCCATCATTTCTATATTGTGCGTTCCGATCTCAATAACGATGAGGAGTTGGCGGCGAACTTTTTGAGTTGGATGGACTCGGGCATTGCTCAGGCTATCAGTAATGTGACGGTATTTGACGGTGACCGCACGCTATTCGATTTTTTACTAGCTAGTCCGCTGGGCGAGGCTGGTTTTAATGAGGCGCTGACTGTGTTGGATCCGAAAGGCCGGTGTCTGCATGTGGAAGCCGCATTGGCGGATCGCAAGGCGGGAGATCCTGCGAGCGGCAAAGCCGGTGCAGATCAGGCCGTGAATTCCGCCGAGGAGGACGTTATGCGGGCCATGGCGATGCGGGGTACGATGTCGGGCGATATGCTTGAGTCTATCGGCGAACTGGTCACCGGGCAGTCCATGGTGCATCACTTGTTGACCCGGTTATTCGAGTCCGATCTGGTGCGTTTGGTCGAATCGGAAATGGCCGATGCCGGGGATAATTGGCAGACGGCGCGCGGGGCGGTGCGTCAGACGCTGGAAAGTTGGCTGGAGAATATAGAAAAGCTTATTCAGCTCGAATCGCAAAATACTGCGTTGCTGAACCGTTTGCAGGATGAAGCGCTTGCCGTGCGCGTACGTCCGGCTGCTTTGTTGCTTAAACCCTTGGCCCCGTTCATAGAGGGGCTGGCGCGGCAGCACTCCCGGCAGGTATCGCTAGTGACTATCGGCGATGAAATAGAGCTCGATTTTAGTATGCTTGATACTCTAAAGTCGGCATTGCGTACCTTGGTGATCTTTTGCGTGAGCCAGAGCATTGAAGCGCCGGAGCACCGTGTCGGCGCAGGCAAGGCCGGACGAGGGACTTGCCGGGTGTTGCTGGTTAAGCACGAGGATCATGTGGCTATTACGGTAGAGGATGATGGCAACGGTATCGATGTTCAGCGGGTTATGCAACGGAGCCGCCGGCTTGGCTGGACTGAGGATCGTCCTGATGTTGCGCTTGCCTTGCGCGATGGTTTCGGGGCGATGTCGAACGGCGAGGGCGAGGGTGTCGATCTTGCGGCTATTCGCAGCCAGTTGCGCCATCTTGGCGGCGACTTGCGAGTGAATAATTTGCCGGCCGGCGGTACGCGCTTTTCCTTGACCATGCCGCTGGCGATGGTGGTGCTGGAAGGCATGGCGGTGCGCGTCGGCGAGGTGCAGTATGTGGTACCTATTGATGCCATTCAACGCATCGTGCGTTCCGGCGCCGACGAGTTGATGCAGGTATCGGCCGACCGGGGCCGCTACATGCTGCGTCTGGCGGCCGATGACGTGCTGCCGATCCAGTTCCTGAGCGGTAACGGGCAAGCGGAAGGCGGCGCGGCGTCTCGGTTGACGGCCTTGGCGCAGGATACCGACAGTCGTGACGATGAGCTCAAGCATTTGTTCGTGGTGGTGGGTAAAGATGGGCAGCGTGCCGCGCTCATGGTGGATGAGCTGATTGGCCAGCAGCAGGTGTTGATTCGCCCGTTGCATGGCTATTTGTCCGGCATTCGCGGGGTGACCGGCTGTGCTTTGCTCGGTAGCGGGGATGTCGGCATGGTGCTCGATATGAGCTATGTATTGAGCCGGGAAATGGGCGTGGGTTGATGAGCATGACCGGCGTTCGGCAGAGCTGTATTCGATGATTGAGGTGTTGTGGGGCGTTTTGGCAAGTTAAGTCGGTTGCCGAATTTTTAGTGCAACTTGTGTAGATACCTATGCTAAGGCGATGTCCGGTAAAGAATTACCTCGTATACTTTATTTTTTATTCACCACGAAGACACGAAGGACATGAAGTTGCGCTCGTTCCCAATCTCCAGATTGGGAACGCAGTCTTGGAAGCTCCAGCTTCCCGTCTCGCGAAGCTGGAGCTTCGCCTTTTGGGTTCCCAAACCGGAGCTCTCATCGTTATACACAAGTCTGTCCAAGAGCGTCATTTCGACATGGACGCTGGAATGGCGGACTCGGATGCAGGCTGAAATAAGACCATCCAAGCGCGTAGCGCGAGGTGGCGTTTCCGGCGAGTTCGGGCGGTGTTTGCCGGAAACGCCAGTTCTCGCTGTTGCTCAAACCGACTTATTCCGGCCTACTTCGAGATGTGTATAACGATGGGAGTCGGAGCTTGGGAACCCGTGTGTGGTTGAACTTCAGACTGTGTTCCGGCTTAAGTCGGTAGCCGAATTTCTTAATATAACCTGTATAGATGCTTATGCTAAAGGAGGGCGCTTGCTCGATATGTTTTTTCTAAATTCACTCAATGATATGGCTCTTGCATATAGCAGGAGTTATGACATACCGCTGGTGATTATTTCCGTACTCATTGCCGTTTTTGCGTGTTTCTGTGCGCTTGAAATGGTTGAACGGTTAGCGCGTGGCGAGCAACGTTATCTATGGTTGTCAGTCGGTGCTGCGATTCTTGGCGGGGGCGTGTGGGCAATGCATTTTATCGGTATGCTGGCTTTTCGATTGAACTGCGAGATGACTTATGACCCATGGCTTACCGGTTTATCCATATTGCCAGGCATGTTTGCCGCCGCCGTGGCTTTAAATGGTGTTACCAGCAACACGGTCACTTTAAACAAATTGGTGCTGAGCGGCATAGTGATGGCGGCTGGTATCGGTTTAATGCATTACTCCGGCATGGCGGCAATCCACTTGGATGGAATCTTGCGTTACAATCCAAAGCTATTCATTTTGTCTCTTATTGCCGCTGTTTGTTTAGCAATCGCGGCGTTGTGGATCAAGACTTTTCTGGCTGGATTATCGGGAAGCAAAAATTCGCTGGTTCCTTCGTTGCTTGGAGGCAGCGTACTGGGAGGGGCAATCTCAAGCATGCACTATATAGCTATGGACGCCGCTGTGTTCTTTCATTCCCACACTACCGGCGATGAGCATGTCATTGTTGCAACTAACACTATCGTTCTTGCCATCGTTGTTGCTGTTGTCTCTGTCTTACTGATTCTCAGCGGTTTAATGTTTACCTATTTAGGTACAAAAATCGCTCATATCCGGGTCCGTATTAATGCCATTCTTGCTTCAACCAGCCAGGGTTTTGTGAGGATGAATCGACTTGGCATTATCACTGAATGTAATCAAGCCATGCTGGTTTTGATGGGCGTTGATAATCAGTCGTTAGTAGGCAGGTTTTACGAGGATCTAATTGTTCCTGATAACAGTTGTGCGATGCTGGGTAATTATCATACGGAAGCGGGATTAAAGCGTGCCGACGGGAGCGTATTGCCGTGTTTGATCGACTGTAATTCAGTCGCCGACGACAGCGGCGAGGTATTGTATTACTTTGCTTTGTTCAGTGACATTAGTAAACGCATAGAAGACGAGGCGGAGCTGCAAGCGCGTGTGCAGCAATTTCGCGCCTTGCTTGAATCGACACCTGATCCCATGGTGATCGTAAATAGTAGCGGCTTGATCAGTATGATAAATCATCAAGCCGTCGATTTGTGTGGATATGCTAAAGACGAGCTGATAGGTCGATCCGTTGATATTTTATTAATGGAGGGCCTGCATTACATGCACGATAGGTTGAGTGAAAATCACATGGGTAATACCCCAGTTGGATCGGGTAGCAAGCAGCAGGAATTTTTTGTCAAAACCAGAGACGGTCGAAAAATTGCCGTCGAAGTTAGCCTAAGTCCTATCAATACGTCCAAGGAATTATTAATCGTCGCCGCCCTGCGTGATATTACTGAGCGTAAAAGGGCGGAAGACATACTGGTCAAATCCGAAATAAAGTTCCGTACGCTTTATATCTCCACAAGTGAAGCAGTCATGTTATTGGATAAACAAGGTTTTTTTGACTGCAATGATGCAACCTTAGCTATGTTCGGTTGCGAAACCAAAGAGGAATTTTATGCTAAGCAACCGAGCGATTTTTCCCCGCTTAACCAGCCATGCGGTAGGGATTCGCTGAGTTGCGCGAAAGAAAGGATCGCCGAGGCTTTGGCGCAGGGCAGCTGTAGTTTCGAATGGTTGCATCGGCGGGCCGATAACGGTAAAAATTTTCCGGTTGATGTTGTGCTTAGTGCCATGGAGTTGGATGGAAAAGTTGTGCTTCTGGCAACAGTACGAGACATTACTGAACGTAAACAATACGAAGACAACATTCTTCAGTTAGCTGAAGCCAAGGATCAGTTATTGCAATCGGAGAAGATGGCCACGATTGGTCAATTGGCTGCCGGCGTTGCCCACGAATTGAACAACCCTATCGCTTTCGTTTATGCCAATCTTTGGGCTTTTGAGGGCTATGTTAATGATATTTTAGCAGTAGCCGCCGCTTGGGAAGCTGTTGCCGATCACGATGACCGCGCCAATGTTATCGCGCTGCAAGCAGAAAAAAATTTTGAATATCTGAAGTCCGATATTTTCGAGCTGATAACGGAGTCAAAAGACGGCATTACACGGATGAGAAAAATTGTCGATGACTTGAAGAATTTTTCTCGAGTTGGAGAACCGGATTGGCAATCAGCCGACCTGCAAAAAGGACTGGAATCAACACTGAATATTGTTTGGAACGAACTTAAATATAAATGCTTAGTGACCAAGAACTATAGCGATGATTTGCCCCAAATCCGTTGCATTGCTTCGCAACTCAACCAGGTTTTTATGAATTTGCTGGTCAATGCAGGACACGCTATTGAAGAAAAAGGGGAAATTACCATTACTACGCGCGTATGTCCAAGCGATAACACGGCGATCCAGGTTTTGATTGCTGACACTGGCGCCGGTATTGCACCGGAAAACCTCAAACGAATTTTTGATCCTTTCTTTACAACAAAACCGGTGGGGCAAGGCACCGGTCTTGGTCTTTCGATTGTTTGGGGCATTGTTGCTAAACATCACGGCACTATTGAAGTGAACAGTGCCGTTGGCATCGGCTCAACTTTCATAATTACATTGCCGGTCGACCAGTACGATGCCTAGATTCGACATTCCGCAGCTTCATTACAAATATACGATGGGGCGTTATCCTGGCAGGAATTGTCGGAATCTAAAAATGGGGGGGGCTATAAGTATTTGCTTACGTGGGAAAGACCTGTTAAATTATGCCTGCCGTTTTTAAATCGGTAAAAGCTGTACGGTTTTTATCGTCGGCACAAGGATGTAACCGGTACCAATGGGATGGTGCATATTTGGTGTAGCCTAGCTATCTTGGTTATATTCGCGGAAACATCAGTATTCGCGGGGGCTTTGATACAACCCGCTGTTCCCCATTTCATCAATAATTCAGCGTTAAATTTCCATTGATTGTTGATTCTCTGCCGGATTATAAATCCAGCATGGTGACAAATTCCTATGTCATCGGGTTAAGGCAAAGCAATTTCCTCATGTAGTCAATGAGCTTCGGCTCAGCAACACCAATACCCCCGTTCACGCTCGCGCAATTTGGTCGATTAGTCCGTTCTGCCGTCCAATTGCCTGATGGCTTGTCATCAGCCGGTTTTTGTAATATTCGGCTTTTAAATCCCCTGTAACAATATTTGACTGACGCCATCTTTCCATTGGCTTTTTGCCCTGAATACTTCAGCTGATAAGCGATGCGTCGATAGGAATAGTGATGGTTCCTTTTCACCATGCTCTGCCCCCGCTACCCTGCGAACTGTGTATTCGGTTTGTAGGGAAGGTAGGAAAGGAACCATCTCTACTTCTATTAAGCGGGTCAAATATGAAAACCGCAAGTTAACGTTAGGTTTCGATTTAAAGAACTGTATTTTTAACAGTGTTCTGATTTACAAAAAGCCCGATAAAGCAGGAGATGCGATGAATATGCCAAACAGAAAAACGGGAATAGTCCGGATACATGTCTATGAACTGCGCATCGGTATGTGCGTCAGTCGACTGGAAATGCCCGAGCATGAATCGCCTTTTTTATTCGACCGGTTTGATATTAAAACTCAAGTAGATATTCAATCGATTCAAGCGGTTTGCGATTATGTATTTATTGATGTCGACCGGCAAAACGAAGTTGATGTTGCCCTGCCGGCCGAAACGGCAGCTCCCCAAAAACAACTCGGTTTTGCCCGTTCGTTTGAGCAATCGGCGCGTACTTATCAGCAGACCGGCAATTTAATCAAAACCGTCATGGAAGATATTCGCTTTGGCAATCAGTTAAGTGTCACCGCGATTAAAGAAGCCGCTGCCCAGTGCGTTGATAAAGTGTTGGAAAATTCCGATGCCATGTTATTGCTGACCCAACTGAAACATAGGGACGAATATACCGCACAGCACAGTTTGAATGTATGCATTTTAGCGATCCTGTTAGGCCGGGAATTGGACTTCTCCATTGAAGAACTCAACAGTATCGGCCTGTGCGCCCTGTTGCATGATGTTGGCAAGATGAAAGTTCCTGTCGAAATACTGAATAAACCAGGAAAATTGGAAGACGATGAGCTGGAGATTATGCACAGGCACGCAGAATTCGGTCGCGATATTTTAATGGCTGCCTGCAACATTGTTCATGAGGCTGCTGATGTGGCCTATGGACATCACGAAAATGTGGCGGGTACCGGTTACCCAAGAGGTGTGGACAAAACCGAACTGTCAATCTTTACCAAGATAGTCGGTGTTGTCGATGCTTATGACGCAATTACCAGTGACCGGATTTACCAAAAGGGCCGGACGCATCTGATGGCGTTGGATATTCTGGTTAAAGGCATGCATACCGAATTTGAAGCTAACTTGGTTATCCAATTTATTAATTGCATCGGTTTTTATCCGCAAGGTAATGTCGTTGAATTAAGTAGCGGCGAAATCGGCATAGTGGCCGAACAAAATAGAAGCGATCGTCTTAAACCCAAGATTCTTTTGATTCTTGATGAAAACAAAAACAACACCAATGAACGGATACTCGATTTGGCTACGGATGTTTCGGACATTAACGGCACGCCTTACGAAATCAAAAAAGTCGTCCGTCCGCAGGATTACAACATTGATTTAATGAAGCTTTTCCATGAGGGCAAGTTTATTCAAAACTATCCGGTCATCGTATAAATAATAACGGCAACACAGGCTAAGTTTCGACGCATTGAAAAATGACTAAAAAAATTAATGTAAAACAATTGCGAAAAGGCATGTTTATCTGCGGCACCGATCGAAAATGGATCGATATGCCTTTCTTTCGCAAAAAGTTTCTGATTACCTCCAACAAACAGATAAATACTTTACGGGAGTACTGTGAATTCGTTTATATCGATACCGAAAGAGGCGTTGATGTAATCAGCCGGCCGGAAGCCGAAACAATAGCTGAGCAGTACGACGACGAAACAGTTGTCGAGCGCGATAGCGCTAACCAAGGCCATGAAGATAATGCCTATCGAAAAAACTACCAAGAGAGCCAGACGATATTAAGCGATGTATTAAATGATGTACGGCTCGGTCGCTGCGTCGACAATCCCAAGGTCAGGGGCGTCGTGCAGGAACTGATCGTCAACATCGTAAAAGATAGCCAAGCGATGATCGGATTGATCCAATCCAAAGACAAGAACGACACATTGGCGCGTAAATCGGTCAATGTTTGTATTCTGGCCTTGGCTTTCGGCAAACATATAGGCATTCCGAAAGAAAAAATGTATGTGCTGGGTTTGGGAGCGTTATTGCATGACATCGGCATGGTGCAAATCCCCAGCAGAATACTGTTAAAAAAGCAGCCGTTAACGCCTGCCGAGCGCGCGATTATGGAAAAGCATACCGAATATGGCCTCGCCGTATTGGCCAAAACGCGGGAAATTCCTGTGGATGTATTGAAAATCGTGCATTCCCATCATGAGCGCATGGATGGCAATGGTTATCCGCAGAAATTGCAAGGCAAGGAAGTCGGCTTATTGGTGCGTATGGTCACGATCGCTTCCGTTTACGAGGCGCTAACGCGAGAGCGTTTTTACACAGAAACGCTAACGCCGGTTGCGGCATTGAAATACTTGTATACCTCAGGAAAAGCGATATTCGACGCGCCTTTGGTGGAAAAATTCATTCAGGCGCTCGGCATCTATCCATCGGGATGCGTTGTCGTACTCAATAGCGGAGAGATTGGCGTTGTCGTCAACGTCAATCCCCAGGATCGGTTACGCCCGACCCTGCGCATTGTGACCAATGCTCAAAAACAGTTGCTCGGGCAAGCGTATGTTCTTGAACTCGCGGACCGAACGACTAAAGACATAGAAATCGTTAAAACATTAGCTATGGACGATCCTATTATCGAACTGCTTATGACGCTGTACGAACAGGCAAAAGACTGAGCGAATGCAGTGCTGAAACTCAAATGAGGCACTCGGGTCGGAAAACCGTGAAAGAAATCGTTAACTCCGGACATGCGGACATCGTCCTTATGTCTGGGATCAGCACTGCCCGGGATGAGCGGACGCAACAGCTGTTGGATGCAGAAAAATATTAAATTATAGGTAATTCAATGACTTCAGATAATAATTCGGTGTCGGTACCCAATAAAATCGCATTAGCAACCAAACCTGAATTACAGCCGCCGCTTACGGAGGATGGCGGCGAGTGGGAAGGGTTTTATGAAGATGATGAGTATGAGGAATTTTAATGTTGCAGTGTTCCCATTTAATACACAGATGCACGCGCCGTCTCCGATCTGGTGCAACGGGAGAGCAAGCTTTGCTTGCGCTTGCAGGCGAAGCCTGCACTCCAGCTATCAGTAACCGCCTGGACAGTTTTTACGTGAGTCCCCAAATTGGAGAGATGGGGCTCGCAGAAGATAGGTATAACGATGAGCGCTCCGCGCGGCAAGGCTAGAAAGAGTATGAGTAGCATCTGGACGATAGGCAATCATGTGAAGGTACAGGGCATGGCCGATAATTTTAAAATACTCTCTTATGACTTTATCTTGGGCGGCTGCGTTGAAATGATTTTGGAATCGCCTGAAGGCGGCAGGATTTTTTTAAAGCGGCGCAAATCGCAAATCCTAAATTCAGCCGAGCAATGCGACGCGAGTCAATAACAGAGTGAATAGGTGATAAATGAAGACTAATAGGCCTGTGACTAACCGGGAAATCCTGATAAAGGAGACAGCGCAATTGGTTAGTCGAACTGACGTGCAAGGAATTATTTCTTACGTCAATGATGAGTTTGTCAATATCAGCGGTTTTAGCCGCGATGAACTGATAGGCGCAAATCACAATATCGTCCGCCATCCCGATATGCCGAAGGTAGACTTTAAAAATTTATGGCTGAACTTGAAAATGCTTAGATCCTGGCAGGGTTTGCTAAAAAACAGAAGCCGATCCGGCGATTATTATTGGGTGGAAGCCAATGTCATACCGGTGTTTAAAAACGGAAAGGTAGATGAATACCTGTCGGTTCAACGCTCGGCACTCCGTGAGAAAATTGAAGAAAAAGAGCAGCTTAACCAGATGCTTAGTACCGGTAAAAGCGCAAAAAGACCTGTCGCATTAGCCGCAATGGTCGGCCTAATCAAAGCAATAGATGTCAGGAAAAAAATGGTATTAATGACATTCGCGTCGTCGGCGCTCTTGGTGCCGGTTTTCCACTTAATGTACCGGTTGTTTTTAGCGCAGGATTATCCGCTGTTAGCCGGTGTTGCCGTTTCAGTAATGATTGCATTGACGATAGCGTTCAATGTAATCAAAAGCGTCACGGTCATGCTAAAAAAAACCAAGGCTATTTTTTATCGGTTGTTCGAGAAAAGGTTTGGCAATGTGCAGGATTTAGCCGGGAATGACCTGATTGGCGATTTCCAGCGCACCTTATATTCAATGAAGGTGAATTTGGATTTAGCGCAAGCCGGGGAAGATACTGCAAAAGTGACGCAGGTTAATCAGGCGCCAGGTAAGTTTCATACCGGTGTAATCGTCGCTAATAATGATTTTGAATATATTTATATGAACGACAGTCTTTTGGAAATTTTTAAAAAAGCCGGAAGCGATAGCGCCGCACTGTTGCCGAATGGCAGGGCCGACGGTGCTTACCGGCATGCCGCTCATCAAGATCAGTCAAACTTAAATAAACCGCGCCGCTTCGAACTCCATATCGCCGGGCAAGTCATCAGGTTCTCTATCTGTTCGGCATGAACTCGGCAAAACAAGTAAATTCAATAAGAAACCGCCATAATATGGGTATGAAAAGCTCAGTAAATAGGAAAAGCGCTGAGTTACCACGCTGGAGCGTGGTTACCCGCAACACGTTTGGCGACAATAATCTCTTAAATGAATTTATGAAAATAGAAGAAAAAGTTAAGCAATATATAGAAGAGTTCAAGCATGCCACCGAGCATCTTGACCCGGCGGATGAGCGTCTAAAAAAACTCGATATTGATTTCGTCCGGAAACTGTCGCGGATTATCGAAACGCACCCCGGCATTAAAGACGGACAGTCAAAGTATATCGCGGAAAAAGCCTTGCTGATTGCCGCCGTATACGACATCAGCGCGGAACAGAAAGTCGATATTCTCTATGCCGGATTGCTGATACAACTGGGCAAGATAAGTTTGCCGGAAAAATTGCTGACAACGCCTTTTTATTCACTGTCTATGGTCGATAAATACCGCTTTTTAGGTCATGCGGTGGACGGTGAAGTGTTATTGCACGGCTTAACCCAGTTTAAAGGCGCTGTTACCTTAATCCGCCATCAATACGAACATTACAACGGCCAAGGCTTTCCTGACGGTTTGGTTGAACACAACATTCCCTTAGGCTCGCGTATTCTCAGCGTGGTCAGCGACTATATCGCCTATCTTGAAGGCTCAATGACCGGCAAAGTCATGTTCGCCGACGCCGCGCTCAGTCAATTAATAATCCAGAAAGAAAGCCATTACGATCCTGAAATTGTCGACATTTTCATGCATGTGCTCAGAGGTGAGACCCTTGAAGAACTCAAAGAAACGATCGCTCAAGCGAAACTGCTCGCGGTGGCTACCGAGCGCTGGAGAAAAGGCCTTGTGCTTAATGCGCGAAATAAGCCGTTACGCACCACCACGATTGTTGAAATTGCCTTATCGCAACTGAGACTGGGCATGAAAGTGGATAGCATTTATTTCGGCAGCGAGCCCTATATTAGAAATTGTATTGTCGATCAATCAATTATCGACAACGTTACCCTATTAACAAAAAGATACGGCAAAAATCCCATCATCAAAATTTTCCTGAGCATGAAATAAGGAACGAGCATGAAATAAAGTGGACAACGGTGTGCGGGAGGAGTGCAAGCTTTGCTTGCGCATGCAGGCGAAGCCTGCACTCCGGCTATCGGCAACTTACCTAAGGTATTCCATGCTCATTCCTAAGCAGGCGTTCATAAGTTTCTTAACATGCCGGAAAACTTTTGCCCAACTACTTATTGCTTCGGCTCCGCCCTGGGCAGGCGTCGCCATGCAGACATCAGGTAAAGGCGAATCCGCGCGGGACGGATTTGCTCGGCTAGACGCCTGCGGGACTTAAGCGGTTTACGAAAGAAAACTCAGCATTGACGGCAGATGGGGAATCCTTATGCCGGCGCGCGGGAACGATAAAGTTGTCAAATAGAAGCACTCTAATAATAAAAAACGGAAGATAGCTCATGAAAATCAATATGCCTGTGACGAATCAAGAAATCCTGATGAAGAAGGGAGGAATCTTGGTTTCGCGAACCGATTTAAAAGGAATTATTACCGACTGCAATGATGAGTTTGTCAATATCAGCGGTTTTGCCCGCGATGAGCTGATCGGCGCAAGCCATAATATCGTCCGTCATCCCGACATGCCACCGGCGGCGTTTGAAGATTTATGGACAACGGTAAAAGCGCTTAACCCCTGGCAGGGGATAGTAAAAAACAGGACGAAATCAGGTGATCATTATTGGGTGGAAGCGAATGTGCTGCCGGTGTTTAAAAATGGCAAGGTCGATGGATACCTGTCGGTTCGCCGCGCGCCAAGCCGTGAAAAGATTGAAAAAGCGGAGCGGTTATATCAACTGCTTAGCGCCGGGAAAGCGACAATAAGGCCGACCGGTTTGCCGGCGACGGTTAAAGCAATCAAGGAAATAGGATTCTTGAAAAAAATGGCAGGGGTGCTGGCGGTGTTGTTGATGCCTATTTTCTGCTTCATGTACCAGTTGTTTTTAGCGCGGAATTACCCGCTATTAGCCGGTGTTGCCGTGTCGGTAACGATGGCGTCGCTGATCGGTTTTAATGCGATCAGTAGTCTTTCCGCGATGTTGAATAAAACTATCGGTATCTTTTATCGTCTGGCCGAGAAAAGATTCGGCAATGCCTATGCGTTAGATAGAAATGACCTGATCGGCGATTTTCAGAAAGCCATGTATTCCATGGAAGTGAATTTGAATCTGGATTTGGCGCAAGCCAGGCAAGATGCGGCAAAAGCCATGCGCATTAACCAAGCGCTGGATAATGTTCAGTCCGGCGTGATGGTGGCCGATACCAACCTTGACATTATTTATACCAACGAGAGCGTTGAGCGTATGTTCAAGGCTGTCGAGCAGGATATTCGCAAACAGTTGCCGAATTTCGATGCCGATAAGCTGCTCGGTTCGAATATCGATAGTTTTCACCAAGCCCCCTCGCATCAGCGTCGCCTGCTGGCCGAGTTAAAGGGATCGAACAGCCTGGAACTGCTTATCGGCGGCCAGCACATGAAGGTTGTTGCCAGCCCGGTTATCAACGCCGAGGGGGAGCGCATCGGCTTTGTCGCCGAATGGCAAAACAACACCCAAGAGATAAGCATCGAACAAGAGATTGGTCAATTAGTGCAGGATGTTAAAGCGGGCGATCTGAGCACTCGCATTGACATGGGCGACAAACAAGGCTTTGCCAAAATGCTGTCGTCCGGCATCAATGAATTAACCGATGTCATTGAACGTGTGTTGAGCGATGTTAGCTTGGTGATGGAAGCGATGGCTGAAGGTGATTTAACCACCGCCATCGCTAATGACTATCAAGGCATCTATGCGGAATGCAAGAACAATATCAATGGCACCCTAATCAATTTGAGCAATTTCATTGTTCAAATCAGGGACGCGGCTGATTTTATAGACAGCTCATCGCAGGAAATAGCCAGCGGTAATGACAATCTGTCCCAACGTGCCGAACAACAAGCGGCCAGCCTGGAACAAACCGCCGCCAGTATGGAACAGCTCGCCACCACCGTAAAAGATAATGCAGGGAACACGCAACGAGCTCATCAAGTTGTTGATTCAGCAAGCCAATTGGCGCAAAAAGGCGGCGAGATCGTTAAGTCGGCGATCATGGCCATGCAGGATATTAATAACAGCAGTAATGAGATTGCCGAGATTATCGGCGTGATTGATGAAATCGCCTTTCAAACCAATCTCTTGGCTTTAAACGCAGCGGTAGAAGCGGCCAGGGCGGGAGACCATGGGCGCGGATTTGCGGTGGTGGCAACCGAAGTGCGTAATCTGGCTCAACGCAGTGCCGACGCCGCCAAGCAAAGTAATGACCTGATTCAGAACAGTATGCAAAAAGTCCGTGCGGGAACGGCATTCGTTAATGAAACAGGTGTTGCGCTAACTGAAATTGTCAACAGTGTCGCACAAGTTGGTGAAATTGTTGCTCAAATTGCAAACGCCAGCGCAGAGCAGACGGCGGGTATTGATCAGGTCAATCAGGCGGTTTCGCAAATGGATGATATTACTCAGCAAAATGCGGCTTTAGCGGAACAAGCGGCAGCGAGTAGTATTTCTATGCATGATCAGTCTGCCAATATGAGCAAGTTGCTCGGTTTCTTTAAAATAAATTCGAAGGCCGCCTCCTCGCAGTCAGTTAAAACTGCCGGGTATAGCAAGGTGTTGGTAGCGCCGGTAAGAGCAACAGCAAAAAAACCTGTGTCGGCTCCGGTGATGTCATCAAACAAGATCAATATCGATAGCAGCGACGACTGGGAGGAGTTTTGATCCCGAAGTGAAAATAGTCGTGCCCTGCAAGGCGCTACGCTTTTAATGCCGCAGTTTGATGGCGATGATTGAGAGGAATTTAAAGTGACCAGGATCGAGCAACTTGAAAGTGAAATAAAGAAAAAGACCAAAGAATTAAACACAAGCTTTAAGACCCAGGTTTTGTTGCGTGAAAGACTGAAAAATAATACTAAAACGCTGGGAGAAGTCTTAGACCAGCTTAAGGCGATAGAGGCCTATTTAGAAAGCTCAAACGAATATATTCATAAGCTAAAACAGGAAAACCGGACGCTGCAATTATCATGCGAGGCATGGGCGAAGCGCGCCATAAAGCTTGAGTTTGAGATTTTAAGCGCGCGCGATGCGACCAAAGAATAAGAGCCGTTACATGAAAGTTAGGACGCCATCACTAATAACTTTCGCTTATGGTTCCCACGCTCTGCGGTTCAGGCTGCATTGCGCTAGTTCCCAAGCTCCTGAGGCTGTGAAAGTATTCGTTTTTAGAAAAAATTAAAGAATTCACCACGAACGACTGCATGGATGCAGGAGGTAGAGCAATGCAGGAGCAATTGCCGAGACACGAAGGACGCGAAGAAAAACAATCGTTTTAATTCAATATATTGAAAACTTCGTGTCTTCGTGGTGAAAAATGTTTTTAGCCTAATTTGGATAATACTTTTGCAGTCTGGGGAGCTTGGGAATCAGTGTATCTCTTAACTTAATGGTAGTGGCGCAGAGCTTTCGTGACGTTATTACCGACCCTATCCTTACATCCTTCCTAAAAGATAGATCCCGCCATGATATTCACCAATTCAAAGCTTATTTTTATCGCAATGCTGGCGGTTTTATCGACTGGCTGCGCACGGTATTCGGCCGGTTCGGGTTGTGCTCCTGTCAGCAGCAATTATCCTGATACGGGTAAACATGAGCCGGAATATTACCTGGTAAAAAAAGACGACACCTTGTACGCAATATCGCTACTGTTTGACCTGGATTATGGGCAATTAGCGCGATGGAACCAGATCACTCCGCCTTCTTATACGATCAGAGTCGGTCAAAAAATAAGACTTTCCGACCCGACGTGGGAAAACAATCCCAGCCAAGCCCAGATGGACGACGGAGGGGCAGCCCCAAGGATCGGGAAAACGGAACGGCGCTCAAGAGCAAAATAGTCGTATCGAGGTAAAGTAAAAAGCGCGTTATCCCGGCAGTCCTAAATCTTGCGTTGGCTGAGAATGCAGACCTTCCAGGTTTTAAAAACCTGGAAGGTCTAATTTGCAGCATTTCGAGCGGAGCAATATGTTGGTTCAATAGGTAGTTTCACGCATGGTGCAAATAATGGGTTTCCTATAATCTGGACTTGTTCTTATTTTTCGAACCGATTTATTTAAGCATAAAAAGAATGTTTTCAGTATGCCTGACGGTGGCTTGCGGACAAGACAGACTGAAACAGCCGATTCGCATGGCTTGATAACGACTCCGGTTCGGCTTAACCATTTTGCAACTACCGGCCCTATTGAATTTTGCGTGAAAACACATTCTTCCGATATTAATAAACAAAGTGTAAGCGCCGTAAAATGGAGCGCACTTGGGAGCATCGCCCAATACGGCTTATCGTTGGGTGCGCAGATTGTGTTGGCTAGAATCCTTGGGCCCGAGAACTACGGGTTATTCGCCATCGGCACGATAGTGCTGACGTTCAGCAGTTTTTTTTCCAATTTCGGCTTTGCTTGGGGCTTAATTCAAATCCAGGACTTGGTCGAAGCGGATATTCGTTTCGTATTCACCTGGCAGCTTATTACTGGGGCTTTGGTCGCTATCGGACTTTATTTATTGGCTCCCGTTGTCGCCGGTTATTTTAATGAACCTCGCGTTATCCCTATCGTGCGTTGGTTAAGCTTGGCGTGCGTATTCAGCGCCATTACCGCGCCTGCCGGTAATTTACTCAGGCGGAATCTTGATTTTCGCTGGATTAATATTATTCAAATTATTAGTTACAGCATTGGCTATCTTGGCGTCGGCATCCCGTTTGCGTATCAGGGCGGCGGTGTTTGGGCGCTGGTTGCCGCCTGGATTACCCAATCTTTTACGATGATGGTGATGACCTTTATCCGCTATCCGCACAGCATAAAACCTTTATTCTGGTATAGCGGGGCTAAGGCCATGTCAGGGGTGGGTGTAACGGTGTTCGTCACCAATCTTTGCAATTGGCTGCTCATCAATATAGATCGTATTTTATTAGGACGTTTTCTCGATTCTCACGCCGTAGGCCTATACACCGTGAGCTATAACCTCGCTAATACACCCAACAATCTGCTTATCGGGGCCTTCCAACCGGCATTTCTTACTGCCGGCGCCCGCCTGCAATCGGAGCCGGAGCGTTTGCGCCGCGCTTACCTGCCGGTCATTGCGACGGTGTGGATACTGATTGCCCCGCTCTTCGTGCTTTTTGCGATGATTGCCGAGCATTTAGTCGGTTTTTTATACGGCGCGGCCTGGAAATCGTCGGCGACGGTATTGGCTATTTTGGCGCTAAGCATGCCCGCCTACATCACCTGGGCCATGTCCACGCCGATTTTGTGGAACACCGGCCGGAAACATTATGAGAGCTTATTGCAATTACCGATTCTGGCCATTGCAGGATATGCCTTCTATAGCTTCGCTAACAAAGGCATTGTGATCGTTGCCTTGATCGCCGGCGGCGTTCTTTTCCTTCGGGCTGCGGCGATTACTACCGCGGCGTGCCGCCGCTTAAGCATTTCCGTACTGGACTTATTGCCGCTTGCCGGGCGCGGGATTGTCATGATGAGCATCGCCGCAGCCGGGACCTTTAGCGGCATTAAACTCGGCGTTGCCGCAAGCGTTTATGCCGATACTCAACTTAGCCTTATTATTTATGCGCTTACCGGCATTAACATCAATTTTATGGCAATCGCCGCCCATTTATTGCCGTTGCTTGGCGGGGTTTTTATAGGGGGCATTATTTTATTAGCGATCGTATTCATTTTTCCCCGCTTGCTGGGTCGTGAGGTAGTTGGGATGTTAGGCCGATTTAGCGGCCGACTGTCTCGCGCAGCAGGCGATCACGCCGAACCCGAATCAAGCAAATTAGTGGCGTTGGCGGAAAATGACTGAGTTTTTGCTAGCTCCGCTAGGGTTCTTGGCGGCATTTTCGGCGGCCATCGGCGCAATATTTTGCTTGATGAAGCTGTCGCAGATGCTTCGTAACAAGGAAAGCGCCTACTTGCCGTATATTTTTTATAGCTCGACCCTGGTTTCTATACTCACCCACATCGCCACCGGACGAAACCTGTTTGCGCAAAGCATGCTAGGGGCCACCGAGCTTAGCGATAACAGTTTGAGCTTTCCTCCCTATTATTTATGGATCAGCCGGGCCAATACGACATTTATTCTTTTTGTCGCCTGCCAATGGCTCGTCAGCCGCTTAATGCGTTACGGGACCAAACCCGACACGCCGACGCTGCTGATCGGCGCATTCTTGTTTTTATATTTTACCAACGTGCTCACCCCGGCATTATTCAGCGCTCATCCGTCATTCGATCACAAATATGTGTACTTAAGCTTATTGGGGGTTGCCTCGCTGTTCGCCCAAGACAACGAAGACGCCGCCATCCGTGCCGCGCGTAATTCCCTGTATATTTTTCTGCTGGTCAGCGCCGCATGCATACCTTGGAACCCTGGTTTAGTGTTGAGCGACAATTATCTTGAAGGCGTTATTCCGGGATTAACCTACCGTTATGCGGGATTGGCCAATCACGCCAATTCTTTGGGTCCCATTATCGTGTTATTTCTGCTTTGCTTATACAGTAAGCCTTATGCCCGCCGTTGGATCAATTTCCTGGGCTGGATACTCGGCTATGCGAGCCTGGTGTTGGCCCAGTCAAAAACCAGTTGGATCGGTTTTATTATGTGCATGTGTTGCATGGGATATTTCAAATACGGCGCTTTTTTTAAACGGCGTCTTTTCGATGTAAATAATCCTGTTTTATCGGCTATGTTTATTGTCATGGCCATGATAACAGTCAGTGCGGTGTCGGCGGGGATTATGTTGAGCGATATAGAAGGCGAAATTAATGCGTTTTTTTCTACGCGCGCGGGTGCGGATCTGACGACCATGACCGGACGAACTCCGATATGGGAAGTTGCGCTCAGTGAATGGCGCAATAGCCCGCTTTTCGGCTATGGATTAACCCTCTGGGATGCCGCCCATCAAACCAAAATCGGCATGCCTTGGGCATTCGACGCGCATAACCAGTTTATTCAAACGCTCGCCAGCGCCGGGCTGGTGGGGGCGGCCGGATTAGCAATCTATGTGGCGACATTATTCTGGTTTACGCTGAAAACGGCCAAATCGAGCCAAGGCTTAACGCTTGCCATTTTCTTGATGATTTTCAGTCGATCCATCACCGAAGTGCCGTTACCGATCTTTGGTTTCGATTTCAATTCGCTCACCCATATCTTGCTGTTGATGATTATTGGCGCGCAATTCAAATATAGGCGTATCGAAAAAACTAACCGGGCGGTACTGGCGGCTTATCCCAAACCTGCTATCTACAGAGGTCAAATCTGATGTTTTGCTCAATCATTATCCCTTTGTACAACAAGGCAAACTTTATTGCCGATGCCATTCAATCGGTACTGAATCAAAGTTATCAGCATTTCGAAGTGATTGTGGTCGATGACGGTTCGATTGATGATAGCGCGTCGCGCGTTCGAGCCATTGACGATCCGCGGATTAAACTGATTCAACAACCCAACCGCGGCGTTTCGTGCGCGAGAAACCAGGGTATCGATCTCGCCAAAGGCGATTTGGTGTGTTTTTTGGATGCCGATGACTGGTATTTGCCTATGTACCTGGAAACAGTGGTTTCGATGGCAATGCGTTATCCTGAAATCATATTTTTTGCCTCGGGCTATAAAAACATTAACGCCATGAATATGGATAGAGACAGTATGTCCTGGGATCCGGGCGATACCGATACGGTCGAGGTCATTGACGACTTTTTCTATCGTTGGCGTCGATACGGCCCGTTCTTCGGAACCTGTTCAGTCGCCGTTCGGTATGCCGATCTTCGCCAATTCAAGCCTTATTTTCCGCCGGGGGAGCAATGGGCTGAGGATCATGATCTCTGGTTTAGATTAGCCGAGAAGTCGAGCCTCGCGTATTGCCCGGCGCAACTGGTCGCTTATCGAAAGGAAGTGGATGGCAGTCTTTGCGCGATCAATGAGTCGCGTTCGTTATTGCCCGCCTATATTCGCCTTGAACAACGCGCACTTGATCGGCAACTGCCGGACAGTCTGCGCTATTCCGCGCTGAGATTAGTGGCCGAGGTGAAAATCACGGTGGTGCGGAGATTATTAATGAACGGCCAACGTTACGATGCTTTGTTGCAACTCTTAAATGCGGGGCGGGGCATGGTCTCAAGACGATGGTGGGTCAGCTTGATGATGTGCCTGGCGGGACCTTCGGCATGGGTAAATCGCTGGGAAAATTGGCGGCTGCAACGAACCCGCGATTGGTGACAGGCGCTATTTGTAAACCATTTTGGATAGTGCGTCCGGGCCTGGGCTGAGACGCTTGTTAACCCCTAACGGCAATCGGAGTAATCGAGTATGCGTATTACCTTAATAGCAATGCATTTTGCCGAGTACGCTTGCCGCCTTGCGGAAGCGCTGGCTCAAGAACACGAAGTTCAGCTGTTGCTGGGTGAGGCGAATGTAGCGTCCGAACTTGAAGATGAGTTCGAACGCTACCGTACCATTCCGCGGTTGACCCTGGTAACGCTGCCCCATAGCAGATCGCCGCTACGTTGGCTGCGCAATGCCGTCCGTTTGGCCGGCGAAGTGCAACGCTTCAAGCCGGACATCGTTCATCAACAAGAGCATACGCGGGACTATGAAGTTGCCGCATTGCTTTATCTGAGCCTATTGTTCCCTTTCGTCCTGACCGTACATGATCCGCAGCCGCATTCGGGCGAGGATGCGCAGCAGCACAACTTTAGTCGGCACAGTCTCTACAAATGGATGTTGCGTAAGCGCTGCGACGCTGCCATCACCCACGGAAACCTATTGTGCGAACAGGTGGTTTCGGTAGCGCCCTGGCTTGCCGGGCGCGTGACCAACATTCCGCATGGGCCGTTGGGTCCGGCGACAATACCGCAACAGGCCCCGGATTCCGGAGCGCTGCTTTTTTTCGGCCGCATCAATGCTTACAAGGGACTGCGTTATTTCGTCGATGCGATTTTGCAACTGCGGGCGAAAGGGCTTTGCGTTAACGGCATAATCGCCGGGCGCGGAGGCGATCTCGCGGCCAATCGAGCCGTTATCGAGGCGCATGATTGTTTCGAATTGCATGACGAATTTGTATCGCGGGCAAAAGTGCAGCGGTTATTTACCCGTGCCCAACTGGTGGTCATGCCCTACATCGACGCCACTCAGAGCGGCGTGGCCGCGATGGCTATCGGCTTTGGTCGGCCGGTGGTGGCGACACGGGTTGGCGCTCTTCCGGAAATGGTATTGGAGGGTTATACCGGCTTACTGGTGCCGCCCCGCGATTCGGCCGCGTTGGCCGACGCGATCGAGTCTTTACTCGTAGACCCCGGCCGATACGCCCTGTTGGCCGACAACGTCCGGGCGACAGGAACGCAGGGGGATTTCAGTTGGCAAAGCATTGCCGGCGCCACCGCGAACGTCTACTCCGAAGCGATAGCGCGCCGCTAAGGAGTCCGGCAATAATAACTTCCTTAGGGTTTTCACCCTCTGCGCGCATCGTTACAGCTGTTCCAATCCGACAGTCCCTTACTTGGCGGTAGGTGGAAAACAGGCCGATATACAGACCTTCCAGGTTTTTAAAACCTGGAAGGTCTAACGCACTCGTTCCCACGCGCCCTCAAGCCGGCTACCGAGCGGGACGGGGGTTGCACCCCCGTCCCTACCGTTTTCGATTACTGCTATATCTTCATCCGTCAAACGTTTCGAACGGGGTTGCAAACCCCGTCCAGCCACATTCTTAACATGAATGGCATGTGTGGGAGCGGCTTTAGCCGCTCCCACACATGCCGGAAAACTCTTGCCCAACTACTTACCAGAATATCTGCCGATTTTCGGTAACGCCTGAGTATTTATACCAATACCCAATAGATAGAAAGCGGTTAATAATAACTACCAACAACGTAGCAGGATATGCGCCCACTCTTTGGTTTTGAGCGCAAAGATTCGTTCCGCTACAGACTCCGTGTCATGGCGTTAATAAAACGTTATCGCTTGGTTTATCGGAGTCTTTACGCCAAGCATGACTATTTAACCCCGGCGCTTGAATCTGTCGCCAGTGTAACTTCTATCTATATCCCAGGGGCTAGGGAAAAGTCGCAAAGCTCGGGGCGCGGTATTGATAGTTAAGCTATCCATTTAGGAATGTGTACGAAATAACGTGGGCAAGATGCTAATAACCGGAGTGCAGGCTTCGCCCGCAAGCGAAGCTTGGCAATCCCGCTGAAAATTTATCGGCGCGAGTTGTTCATGTTATTTCATATGCACGCCTTAATAACAAAAAGCAGACATATTGAGGACGTTTCATTATGCAAAACATTCAACAAGATAATGAAAGCAGCTTTCCGTTAAAGGGTCATTGCTCCGGAGTTATGATCGGAATGGTCTCCGTGCTGATGCTGTTGGTTTTAATTAGCGGCGGCCGGACAGTCCATGCCGCAACGGCGGCTCGGCCGACGCTGGAACTCAATCTGGCCGGGCCGCAGACCGGACACGCGGGGCAAGCGCTCGCCGGAATTAGAGTAAATCTTATCAACCCCGGCGTTGCAGCGGAAAATGCGCGGCTGCGTCTTATTATCCATGACGGAGCCGATCGCGACCTGAAGTCTGGGGATATTAAGATCGAGGTGAGGGAGGGCAAATCATGGCGCTCCGTTCCCCTTGAACCGCTGGATGGCGGCGCTATGGCCGCTATCGGCTCCGAGGGATCGGGGCACGAAGAGCGTCACCAACCCGGAGGTTTCACAATCCCGGCTAATTGGAACAAGTTATGGCAACTACGGCTTACCTTTCAATTGCCCGGCGTTTATAAATTGGTCGTCGCGGTCTCGCCCGACAACGGCCAGACCCACCTGGCTCCACCGGCCACGATAATCTTGGAAGCGCTGTGATGAAGGCCGTGAAGATAGTATTGCCGGTAATGGAACTATTCAGGCAAGCGGGAAATCGTCGGTTGCCGCGGCTTAGCGGAATGCTGTTGATCGGCGTTCTGTCGACGATAATGGCGATGCCGTCAGTCGAAGCCGCGGCAAGGACCATCGTGTCGTTGACATTCGACGATGGCTTAAGGGAGTCGGCCGCGATTCAACCGCTGCTTAACAGCGGCCTGAAAGCCACGTTCTATGTCAACTCCAATCGGATACGTCTTTCCGGGCCCATAGACAATAATGACTATCTGACTAAAGGCGAACTCGATACGCTGTTTAACAACGGCCATGAAATCGGCGGACACACCATTGACCATGCCGACCTTGCCACGCTTAGCGATGCCGCCCAACTGCAAGTTATCTGCGACGATCTGGTAACACTCCGCGGCTGGTACGGCGACAGCGTTTATTCTTTCGCATATCCGTACTCATCCACCGGGCCGACCACCCAAGGCATTGTTGCCGGGGGCTGTTCCGGTACTTACGGGCCTTTGAATAAGCCGATCGGGCGATACGACAGCGCGCGATCGGTCGGCGGCGCAGGATGCCAGGCCTGCCCCTTGACAGAGTTGCTACCGCCTACCAACCCTTATTACATCGCAACCGTAGGTTCGGTGGTGTCTACGACTACGCTTGCGGAAATGCAAAACTATGTGACCCAGGCGGAAGCCAATGCCGGAGGATGGGTGATATTCAATTTTCATTCTGTGTGTAATGGCTGCGATACCTATGCGGTGACGCAGGGAACCTTGAGTAATTTCTTGACCTGGCTAAGCGCTCGCGAACCGCAAGGCACCTACGTAAGAACCGTTCATCAGGTCATGTCGGGGGATTACCCGCCGTCTCCGCCGCCGCCATCATTGGGACCCAATCTGTTGATCAATCCCTCGCTTGAGGCGCTCGGCATTAATAATCAACCCGACTGCTGGGTGCGTGATAGCTGGGGAACTAACACCGCGACATGGACGCGCAGCAGCGATGCTTTTAGCGGAAGTTTTGCGCAAACAGTGCAGATGACCGCCTACACCAACGGCGACCGTAAGCTGGTGCCGACGCTTGATGCAGGCCAGACGGCCGGCGGCTGCGCGCCTCCGGTGGAAGCGGGCGCGACTTATCAAATCAGCGCCCATTACAAGTCCACGACCGGTTCGACCGTTGTGCTGTTCTACCTCGATGCTAACGGCGCGTGGCAGTATTGGCGAGACGGGCCGGTATTGCCGGCATCCGCCGATTGGGCCCAGATGACTCATAATTCAGGGACGTTGCCGACCGGCGCCCGAGCCATGAGCTTTGGTATCGCCCTGGCCGGTATCGGCACGCTGACAACAGATGAATACTCAATGGCGAGGATTCTGGATACGCCGCCTCCCGTGAATACGGTGCCCGCATTTACAGGCGGCGTCACTACCTTGACAGTGGCTGCGAACAGTCCGGCGCAGGATTTGAAAGCCAATCTGCATGTCAGTGATATTGACATAGGCCAAACCGAAACCTGGAGCGCAAGCACTGCTCCCGCCCACGGCACACTGGTAATCAGCGCTGCGACGGCCAACTCCGGCAGTATCAATATAACGCCCGGCGGCACGCTGACCTATCAACCGCTGGCCGGTTATACCGGTCCCGACAGTTTTTCGGTGCGGGTCAACGACGGCAGCGCCAGCGCGATTCGCACTTTTGCGGTGACGGTGACCGCGCCGCCTGCGAATACCGCGCCCGCCTTCACCGGCGGCACTACGACCCTGACAATGGCCGCGAACAGTCCGGCGCAGGATTTGAAAGCCAACCTGCATGTCAGCGATATTGACATCGGCCAAACCGAAACCTGGAGCGCAAGCGCGGCTCCCGCCCACGGCACGCTGATAATCAGCGCTGCGACGGCCAACTCCGGCAGTATCAATATAACGCCTGGCGGCACGTTAACCTACCAACCGCTGGCCGGTTATATCGGTTCCGACAGCTTTACGGTACAGGTCAGCGACGGCAGCGCCAGCGCGATTCGCACTTTCGCGGTGACGGTAAATACGGCCTCCAACTTGATCACCAATGCCTCGCTTGAGTTGGATCAGGACGCTAATAGTCAACCCGATTGCTGGCAACGGGGCGGCTGGGGAACTAACACGGTGACATGGACGCGCACCAGCGATGCTTTTAGCGGAAGTTTTGCCCAAGCGCTTCAGATTAGCGCCTATACCAATGGCGATCGCAAGCTATTGCCGACGCTCGATGCCGGGCAGATAGCAGGCGGCTGCGCGCCTTCGGTGGAAGCTAATGCGCTCTATCGGCTTAGCGCCTATTACAAGTCCACCGTTACCGCGACCGTACTGCTGTTTTACCTCGATGCTAACGGCGTGTGGCAGTACTGGCGGGACGGGCCGATATTACCGGCATCCAATGTTTGGGTTCAGATGGTTCATGACACAGGAGCATTGCCGGTCGGAGCTAGAGCCGTGAGTTTCGGCATCGGCCTGAACAGGGTTGGCACGCTCACCACGGATGAATACTCAATGGTGAGGATTAATTGAATAGGCGATGGCGAGGCTTTTCCCTATTTATGAAATACGGTAAGCGAACGAAGTTATTTTTTTCAACAATTTGTTAAAGAGGCGATTGCCCGTTTCTGTGTTCGAAAATGCAGGGTTGCAGGGCAAGGCCAACAAATACGGAGGTTCATCTCTATGAGTATAAGCAAAGAAAAAACGCGGGTTCTTTATATCATTAGCGGCGAGCTTTTCGCCGGTGCCGAGCGAGTGCAGGATTTGCTGGCCTTGCGATTGCCTCATTACGGCTACGAGGTGGGATTTGTCTGCTTGAAGCAAGGTAAGTTCTCGGCGTGCCGGGCTTCCGCTGTGCCCTTGTTCGAGCTGCCGATGCGGTCGAAATTCGATCTGACGCCTGCCTGGGAGATTGCGCGCATCGTCAAGCGCGACGGCTACGCTTTATTGCATAGCCACAGCCCGCGCGCCGCCATGGTGGGACGGCTGGCAGCCTGGTTGGCCGGCGTTCCTATGGTGCATCACATCCACAGCCCTACGGCGCGAGATACCGAAAGTAGCTGGCGCAATCGAATAAATACGGTCATGGAACGCGTGAGTCTGGTTGGCGTCGCTAAGCTGATAGCGGTTTCGCAAAGCCTTAACAGGTATCTAAGATCGCAAGGTTGGTCGGCGCAAAAGATAGTCACGGTAGCCAACGGCGTACCCACATCCGGCCCTTTGCCGGATCGGCCGGAACCGGGTCCTGAGTGGGTGATCGGTTGCGTGGCATTGTTTCGGCCGCGCAAGGGCCTGGAGGTGTTGATCGAGACCTTGGCCAAGTTGCAGCAAGCGGGACGGTCCGTGCGCCTGCGTGCGGTCGGCGCTTTTGAAACGGCTGCTTATGAGACTGCTATCAAGGCTTTAGCCCTGCGTTTGGGGGTACAGGATGCCATCGACTGGGTCGGCTTTACCCAGGATGTTAATACGGAGTTCGCCAAAATGGATGTGTTTGCCTTGCCCAGTCTGTTTGGCGAAGGCATGCCGATGGTGATTCTGGAAGCTATGGCCGCCGGCGTTCCGGTGGTGGCGTCTGATGTGGAAGGCATTGCAGAAGTGCTTGACCACGGACGCTCCGGTTTGGTGGTGCCTGCCGGCGACGCGGACAGCCTGACCGCTGCGCTGGCCGAGCTGATGGGCGGCAAGTACGATTGGAAAATCATGCGCAAGGATGCCTACCGGATTCAAACGGAACGCTTCTCGGATCGCTGCATGGCCGAGGGCGTGGCTCGCGTGTACAACGGGACCATCGGTATGAATACGGCGCAAGATCGTAGCCGCGCCTATTCCGTCATTTCCCAGTTAGATCAGTCAGGAAGGATGTAAATTATGAAAAAAATATTAGCTGTTGCCTCTGCAGGCGGGCACTGGACTGAGATGCTGCTGCTGAAAGAAGCATTTGCAGACCATGATGTTGCGTTTGTCTGCACGATGGAAATGTACCGGTCGGAAGTCGCTCCGCACCGATTCTACGCCATTCCCGGCGTGAGCCGCTTGCGTAAGCGCTCGATTGCGGTTTCGATTGCAAAACTACTGATTATTCTCGTTAAGGAGAGGCCGGATGTTGTCATTACGACCGGTTCGGCGCCCGGCTTGCTGGCGATTTTTTTCGGCAAAATGCTGGGTGCGCGAACACTGTGGATCGACAGCATCGCCAGCGTAGAACATTTGTCTTTTTCCGGGCGAATGGCTAAGAAATGCGCCGATCTGTGGCTAACGCAATGGCCCCATTTGGCCGATGCCGTCAATGGGCCCAATTATCGGGGGAGTGTGCTATGAAAGTGTTTATGACAGTGGGTTCGATGTTGCCATTCGACCGCTTGGTGCGGGCAATGGATAGCTGGGCGAAGGCGCATCCCGAAGCTCAGGTTTTTGCCCAAATCGGCGAGACCAGGTTGCGGCCCATGAATATGGATTACGCCCCGATGATTAGTCCGGCCGAATATCGGCGTCACTTCATCGACTCCGATGTCGTGGTTTCGCATGTGGGAATGGGTACTGTGATTAGCGCATCCGAGTTTTGCAAGCCGCTGGTGATGCTGCCGCGTCGGGCGGAGTTGAAGGAGCATACCAACAACCATCAGTTTGAAACGGCCAAATGGCTGGAAGGGCGCTCAGGGCTTGATATTGTCTATTCAGAGCGCGAATTGGCCGGAGCCATCGCTAACAGTCTCGGAGCGGACCTGGGTTCGACTATCGATACCGGAACCAGGGGCAAGCTGATCGATACCCTGCGCCAGTTTATCTTGAATTGAATTTTTTAAATGTATGAGGGATTGTTATGAAGCTGCGTGTCGCTTTAATTGGACTTGGCAAAATGGGACTTTCCCACTACGCCATCATTAATTCTCACCCGGATGTTACGCTTGCGGCGATTTGCGACACCTCGGGTTATGTATTGGACGTGCTGAACAAATATGTCGGCATTAAGTGCTATACCGACTACCGAAAAATGCTCGATGAAGAAAGGCCGGATGCGGTATTTATTGCGACGCCTTCGCGCTTTCATGGCGAGATGGTGCAGGCGGCCCTGGACCGGGACTGTCATGTTTTTTGCGAAAAGCCGTTCTGCCTCGATGTGGCGGAGGGCCAGCGGCTGGCGGCGCTGGCCGAGAGCAAAGGGCTGGTCAATCAGGTCGGCTACCACTACCGCTTCGTGGGCGCGTTTCAAGAGATGAAACGCCTGGTGGACGCCGATGTTCTCGGCCGTATCCATCATCTACAGGTTGAGGCTTACGGTCCTGTGGTGCTTAAGCCGAAGGGTTCCACTTGGCGTACGTCCAAGCAGGAGGGCGGCGGCTGTCTGTACGATTACGCTTGTCACGGCATCGATCTGGTCAATTATATCGTCGGGCCGCCCGATGCAGTGGGGGGGACGGTGTTGAATAAAGTGTTCTCGCGCGATGTCGAAGACGAGGTGTACTCGACCTTCTTTTACGCGGACGGCAAGACCGGACAGATCGCGTCGAACTGGAGCGATGAGAGTTACCGGAAGATGTCTACCACACTGACGATTTGGGGAACAAACGGCAAGATTACGGCAGACCGGCAGGCGCTACAGGTGTATCTGCGCGACGGCCCGAACGAAGAGCTAAAGCTTAATAAGGGCTGGAACACCCGCTACACCACGGAGTTGACCGAAGAGGTTTGGTATTATTTGCGCGGCGAGGAGTATTCATCGCAAATCGATCACTTTGTGCAGTGCGTCAAGGCAGGTCTCTGCGATACCCGAAGCACTTTTCGCACGGCGGTGGACACCGATCGGGTGGCGGAGATGCTGATCAAGGATGCGGACAGCAGTCATGTCGATGCGGCGGCCTTGACCAGACCTTTGCCTCTACCTGAGAAGAAAAGCGCCGGGCGGGGTATTTATCAAAAACTGACTGAATTGAATGACGGCCGGTCGTTTTTTAAATCAGGCCATAGATAAAGGAGTTGAATGTGGAAAGAATATTATTTGGCGATAACCAGTTCTTCGGCGTGAATCATATGTCGGAGGAAAAAGCCCGCGCCCAGGCCATCAAGTTTCAGGACATCAACGCCGTTATCGATGTTTTGGATGCCGCCTACGACGAGGGTATCAAGGTGTTCATGTGTACGACGCATGAACGCATCGGCGAAGTCTGCGAGCATATGCGCGCCAATCCGCAGCGTTATCAGGATTATCAGTTCTATCCCTGCATGCCTTATGCGCACAAGTACGCCAATGCCGTAACGGAACTGGGTATTTTAGAGGCGCTTAAGGGTTTTCTTCCCGAGCAAGGGGCATTCAATGCCATGGTCAAGGGCGGGATGGCGTTGGCGAATAAAGATGTCGAAGCTATCGGCCAGTTGCTTATTGATGCGGAGATGAAGATGTTTCAAGATTTGCAGACGCCGGTCATCTTCCTGCAAAACGTGGTGACAGATCTGTTGCTTGGGCTGGGATTCAAAGAAGCGTTGCGCATCTTTGCCGACCATGTGAAAAACAAGTACAACGCAGAACCCGGATTCATCACCATGAATATGCCCAAATTGCTGGATGTGTTGGAAGAGCTGGGTATCGACAATCCTATCGTGTGTTCGAATATCAATAAAATAGGCTTTAGGATGTGCGGGGGAGTCGAGGCTTACGAAAGCGCTATAGCAACGCGGAAGTTTCGCCCGGTTGCGATGTCGGTTTTTGCCTCCGGCGCCATTGCTCCAAAGGAGGCTTTGGAGTATGTCTGCACGCAGAAAAAAATCGAGTCCATCGTGTTCGGTGCGTCCGGTCGCGGGAATATTCGGCAGACGAAGCAATTAATCGAACAATTGCTGCCTGCCGAATGAAGGCCATTTAAAAAATGCGGCGGTTGAGTAGAGGCAAGGAATACTGCGGTTGCCTGCCTTGGCCGCCTCTATCCTTATTGCACTTGGAGGTTAAAACGGTTTTTTTCTTACCATCTTGTTTTGAAGCTGGCGACAGGAGACGTATAAGTAGCGCCGTTCTTGTCTTTAGCAACGATTTTATAGTAGTAGGTGTAACCATCCCATAAATAGTTAAGCTTCAATGCATGATTCGTATCCAGCGTGTCATAACTCCACGATGAGTCGAGGCTGGTGCTTCTACCGTAATAAACAACAGCGTTGGACGGGAGATTGGTCGTCCAGTTAATAACGGCATCGTGCAAGTTTATGTTACTTACATAGTAGGAGCTTATGCTCAGATTGGACGATGCCGCCGGCGTCTGAACGGTAACCGTGTTGCTTGATGCTGAAAGATTACCGGCAGCATCGTAGGCTTTGGTCGTGTAGTTGTAACTCGTTCCACCTGCCACGGAGCTATCGGTAAAGGCGGCTACGGAGCTGCTGCCGACTTCTGCGCCGTTTCTGTAGATTTTGTAACCGCTAACACCCACATTGTCGGTTGAAGCTTTCCAGGTAAGATTGACTTTTGACGCATCGGGAGCGCTTGCCGCAAGGCTAGCGGGAGCCGATGGCGCAGTCGTGTCAGCGCTGGGCGATGGCGTACTTTGAGGAGGGGTTGATGATGAACCGTACTCAAAGGCGCCGATGTCGACTTGTCCACCCTGCGGTCTTGCGTTTAAATCGAAGTCTGTCGTTGGCGCACTGGTTGTGGTTCCGGTGTTGATCGCGGGAGACGACGATTGCAGATGGAAATTGCTGTTAACGGCATCCGTGAAGAGGGGATTGCCGGTGACAGCGCTTGTTCCGGCCGCTGAACCGCCTTCGAACATATTGTTGCTGATCGTGGTGCCGGACGACGCCTGGATATTAAACGATTTGGCCTGACTTATTACGTTATTCCGGACCAGAACGCCACTGTTCTGAGAACCTTGAATACCGATACCGCCGCCGCTTCTGAAGCCGCATTTATAAGCAGTGTTGTTGTATATCGAAATGTTGGTGAATTTAGGTTCGCTATAGCCGGACTCAGTCCAGTTAGCTAGAAAAATACCCGATCCGGCCAAGTTATAGAGAATGTTGTTGTATATCTTGACATTGCTGATATTGCCGCTACGTTCCCCGCCGAGCCTGATGCCGTCTTCGCCCGCACCTGATGCGGCCGACTTAGAATTGAAAACGGTGTTTCTATAAATCTCGATAGTGTCGGCGGGCGTGTCCCAGCCGTCCACGTAAATGCCTATTCTGGACATATTGTAGACGGTATTGCCGAATATCTTGCCGTTGGTCGCACCGACCTTGGCATCGATCCCTTCCATGTTGCCTTCGTGAATGCGGTTATTGCTGACAGCGAAGTTATTGGTCGAAACTATAGAGATACTTTCCTGAGAGAAGCCGGTATTGGCATTGACGACCTCATTGCCGTCAACCGTTACGGTATCGCTGCTTATCGCATAGACGCCCGAGTAAGCGGTGTTGTTGGTGTAGTTATTGAGAACCCGCACATTAGTCGAGTTGTTCATATACACGCCAAACCCTGGCGAATTAATGAAACGCAGGCCGGAAACTTGTATGTAGTTGCGGTTAGAGAGAGAAAATACGCCGCTCCAATTGCCATTGTTGAGTCCCCCTGAGCCGTCAACGGTTACCGTTTCGCCGGGATATGCGGCGTAGGCGATGAAACCCGCTGAGGAGCTCCCTGAGTTCTTGGGAAGAATCTGTTCTCTGTAAGTGCCGCCCCGGATGCTGACGGTATCCCCGGCAACGAGCGTATTCGCCGCTTTGGTTATGGTTTTCCAAGGCGATGCCACGGTGCCCGGATTGGTGTCGCTACCATTGGTAGCGACATAGTAGTTGGCCGCATTGGCAACAGGTACGAAGAACAGCGAGCAAAACAGGATAGCGGGCAAATTTTTAACATTGCCAAGTACTGCCGGGATTGAATTTGCTCGGAGTTTTCGATCCACGCCGAAGATCGGATCTGAACTGCTGGATAAGGCCGAATCAGGGGTTACTGATTGAGTCGATTTATTCACGAAATTACCTCTATTACATAAAGCTATTAATGTACGAGACACTCGATGTCTCTTTGTTGTATTGCATTGAATTATATTGGTAATTATGTAGTAAGTGAGTTTTATTCCATTTCTCAAATAAGAAATAATTTCTATATAAGACGGGTAAAGTTTAGCCGTGAAATATTAAAAGTTACTTAAATCTAGGTATTTTTACGTAGGTTGTTTCACATAATTGAAAATCTCCCAAACAAAGGCGTTGAGGCTGCGACTTTCAGATGCTTGACCAAGCAAGTCTTTAACCTGAAATCGCAGTTGGTCCATGAAAAATATGAAATAAGTCGGTAGGTTCGTCCTTATCCTCATGCGGCGAGTGGAAATGAGGGGACGATCTCGAAAGCGACAGGCACATTGATGCCATTGGCGTGATGCGGGCAATTGAGGATGTTGACGGTGCAATTTTGGCAGTGATCGAAATGCCAAGTTTCCGCCACATGACGGGCGCAACTCCGTTTAATTGGCCATTAACAGTAACATCCGAAACAAATGCGTAGCGGTTTGGTGACGGGTAGCGGGGCGGATGGTGCAGCTATGATGACGATTGGAAGGAGCAAACATGGCATGGGAAGAAACCTCACAATATTGCACTATTATCGTAATCCTGTTTGGCAATACGACCCGGATTGCCGAGCACCAGACAGTGCTTAGGGATGTCCTGAGTAACCACCGCGCCAGCGCCGATGGTGGCGCCATCTCCCACGCTGACATCGGCGCGAATTTGCGCATGGGCGCCAATATATACCCCTTCGCCAATTATCGGCCCGCTATCGTTAGTATCGGCCGCTCCCAGCTTGACCTGTTGATAAATGGTGCAGCGGGGTCCGATACGGCAATTTCTTACCTCAATCCCCCCGAAGTGATTAATATAGAAGCCGGGTGCAATATCGGCGCTTTGATCCAGGTCGATACCGTAGGCCTTGCGGACGCAAACCGATAATATCCGGTAAGCCGGGTAAAGGGAAATAGCAATGGCCCCGCCGTAGCGGCGTTTGTGCAGGCTACTCAACCAGCGTCCAAAGCGGTATATTACCAACGCCTGGAGTCCATGATGCGCCCATAGCAAACGTAGGACATCAATTGAATGGAAGGCTTTGCTCCGATGAAGAGCGCGCTGGGTGTCGGCACGAATGTTTTTGAACACTTAGTCTCCCCATTTTGTTTTTGCATACGCTATGGCCTCCGGATCCGAGCGTTTTCGCAACTCGGAATTATCGAAGTTCCGTAATACCAACCGTGCGAGATTGCCCTGCATCACAACGCCTGCGGGGATGCTTTTGGTAAGCACGGTGCCCGGCAGTAGCGTGGCGCCATCACCGATCTTGATGGCGCCATGTACCACGCAATCGGAACCAATCCACACATTACGCCCAATCTCCGGGCTCCCGCTATTGGCATAGCTCATGCCGACGGTCACTCGTGCGCCAATTACGGTCCCGGCGCCTGTTTTCCCGGCTCCGAAAATGATATGTCCCTGATCGGAAAAGCAAACGCCGCCTTCAATTTCACAGCCACTGGCAATATCGCTTTTTGTGTTGATCTCAACCGCCAATCTCAGCAGCTTAAGGGGAATGACCATGAGATACCATTGCCAGGCGCGCCAGCCCCTCTCTTCATGCTTTAAATGCAACCAGTGAGCGATGCGGTGTGTCAGCATCAACCGCAAACAGGGGGAAATTGCCAACAACCATGAGCAGGAGATCAGGCTCATGGGACGCTCCGGCCAACGCCGCCGATGGGCAATCTCAATGTCCTTGACCAGCTTGCCACCTAATTCGCCAATGAGCGAGCGGCCGGCAACTCTTGCCCACGTTCGGAGAGGCATACGGACATCTCCGTCGTCCTTCTTGGCTAACAGGTTCACTTTGCGGCCTGTTTGCTAGGGAGCGTGTCGACAAAATTCAAAAAGGCGTCGGCAAGCAACTCTTGCCCGCGTTCGTTGAGATGGCCGCCATCGCTGGTAAGTTCGGGGCACAGCGCCTCAACCTCTTGTCCGTCTACCTGTACCTTGCAGCTTGTATCGCGGTTCGATGTAGCTTCGATCCGGGCAAGGTCGAACAAGCGGCCCTCGGCAAGATAGCGTTCACGAAGCAGGGTATTGAATTCCGCGCGTCTGGCATTATCGAGATAGCCGTTGGGCTGTTTGCCCATGAGTTGCTTGGCCCAGGCCTTTGGCCCGCTTTGTGCCGCCATCAACGGCGCGGTCACCGCGACGAAACGGGTGGCGGGATGCCTGAGAGCCAAGGCTTCCAGGCCGGCAATATAGTCGTTAGCCAGCTGCCGTGCATCGGTAGCGGCATTGAAGTCGATATAACACAGCTTCATCAGCGCTATGTCCGCCCCTTGGGCGGCTCCGGCGTCAACGGCTCCGGAAAAATCCTGGATTTTGGAGTGCGGGTCGCCGTTGGCGCCAATGACAAAATGGCTGATGCCGGGTTCGGCGGGCGCGGTCCGCTGTTCGTGAATGCCGATTTTTACGCCGTCCCGATCGGCCAAGCGGGTTAAGCCGTTGAGGAGGTTATAGCCCACCGATTGGTGACCGAAAATCACGTGTTTTTTTTCCAGCGCTTGCCATTTCGGCGCGTTAATGTGTGTTATCGGCATTGATGCTTCCTCATGTTTCGCTGTAGTAAACCCCGGCAGTACCAGTATCGCAACCGCAACCAGCCACCACCGTTCGCATGCTTTTCTTATCGTAATGCCGTGTGTCCGTTTAGTTGTATTCATACTCAAAAACCTATGGATGATTTACAGAGGTCTGTAAGATAGGGAGTTCAATTTTTTCAATCAATAAGTGCCATTACCTATCGAGCGGTTCCGCCCCTCGGCTCAATGCCTTGTAGGGCAACGCCAGCGGCTTTTAAATTCCCAATGATTATTTAGTCTTGCCTTAGCCTGGCAGCGGCGGTTTAGTATTCGGGCCGGTTACTGCCTCCATTGGAATTCCCGGCCAGTGCAGCGTCGCCGTGGTTTTGCGCTTGGCTTCGATGTCGCGGTAGATGAATGCCGCTTGATCAAGGCCGATGTCCAAAGCCTCGGCTAACTTGGCGCTCGGTTCGCCGCTATTGCAAGCCAATAAGGCAATATCCATTTTGTCGTAGGGCAGGGCAAAATAAAATTCGTCCTGTCCTTGCGCCATGCTGTAAGTATCGGTAGTGGGCTGCGAGTCGCATATGGCCTGGGGAAGCTTCAGGTAACGCGCCAGCGCGTAGACTTGGGTCTTGTACAAATGCGCGATGGGTTTTAAATCGGCCGAGCCGTCGCCGTTTTTGACAAAAAAGCCTTGGTCGTATTCCAGACGGTTGGGAGTGCCGACGACGGCGTAGTTCAAGCGGTCGGCATGAAAGTATTCGAGCGTTTTGCGCACCCGTTGCTTGAAGTTAGTGGCGGCGACGATTTGCAGGTAATTCTTCGAGTCCAGTCTTTCCTCGAATAATTGTCCTTCCGGGGACTGCACCACCAATTTGAAATAATTGAAATGGCCTTGCTGCCCTCCTGCGATGACGATTTTGTTTTTCCAGTCGTCGGCGTAGTCCGGAAAAACCGCACGGATGGCCTCGTCGCGCCAGCGGTAGCAGCCCAGGGCGTCTAATACCGGGGCTATATCGAATTGCTGGTAGGCGATGCCGAGTTGTTCGGCGAGCATGCGGCCGCGAATAGAGCTTTCGGAAGCGGAATCGCGCTCGGGCAATAACAGGCCGAAGACGCGCTCGCTGCCGACCGCCTGCGCCGCCAAGGCCGCGCAAACCGCGCTGTCCACGCCGCCGGAAATGGCGACGACGAGGCCGCGGCGATGCAGATGGCTGCGTAACAACTCACGCATACGTTCGGCAATTTTGGCGGTTTCGGCCGCTTCGTCGAGCTTGAGCGCAGCGCCAAGATTCAGGGTAGCGCTAGGATTCAGTGCGGCAGTAAGATTTATAGTCATAAATAACTCCTTAATAGTGGATTAGTTCAGTTCGGCAAGCAACGCGGCGCACTGTTCCATAATCAGCTTGCGGGACAGCTTGCCGTTGACAGTGCGCGGCAGTTCGGGCAATAGCAGGATGTGTTTGGGGACCATATAGTTTTCCAGGCGCTCGCTGCAAATGCGTTTGATTTGTTGCACGCTCAGTTCCTCGCCTTGGCGCGTCGCAACAAAAGCGCATACGGCCTCGCCCAGCAATGGGTCGGGAATGCCGATCACTACGGCGTCCTGTACCGCAGCAAGGCTGTAGATGGCATTTTCAACTTCGGCAGGGCTGACTTTTTCCCCGCGGCTTTTGATGATTTCATCGCTACGCGCCACGAAATAGAAGTCGCCCTCTGCATCCTGGCGGAATAGGTCGCCGCTTTTTAAGATGAACTCGCCCGGTAACGGGCCGGGTATCAGCATTTCAGCCGTTTTTTCCGGCTGCTTCCAGTAACCCCGCATCACATGCGGGCCGCGCACGTACAGATTGCCGACCTCGCCCCGTGCCACCGGCTGTCCGTTTTCATTCAGCAACAGCAGTTCGGTGCCGGGTATGGCGCAGCCTACCGATTCCGGCTTTGTGTCGGCCAAGCCGGGATTCAGGTAGGCGCTACGGATGCACTCGGTCTGTCCGTACATCTTGTATAAGCTAGCCTGCGGGAACAGCCGCCTAATGCCGGGGATAAATTCGGCGGGCAGCGCGGCGGCGGCGTTGGTAATCCGGCGCACGCTGGGAAAGCATAGCGCTTGTTTGGCATCCTGCGCGAGCATCAGGGCGAAGACGGTCGGTACGCTGGCGAAGCTGGTGACGGCTTCGTCATGCATGCGCTTAAATACTTGCGCCGGATAGGTAAACGAGCGTTCCAGCACCAGGGTTGCTCCGGCATGCACCGCAGAAAGCCACTGGAAAAGACCGTAGCCGAAATTGAGGGGTAATGCGGAAAACAGGCGGTCATCGGTTGAAAAGCCCAGATATTCATTAATACTGTCGAGCACAAATAATAACGACTGATGCGAGTGCATCACGCCTTTAGGTTCGCCGGTGGTGCCGGAGGTGTAAATCAGCGCCGCCAAATCCAGGGTGATGGCCCGTTGCGGCGGCGGGGTGGACGGCATATTAATTAAAGTATCGTTCAGGTTTTCAATGCCCGCAGGCAAGGCGCTGGATTCGGCGCTGCATAATATCCGTAGCATCGGCAGTTGCTCCGCCACCGGTCCGAACACGCGTATGAAATGCGCTTCGCTAAGCAAGACGCGGGCGTCGGCATCGCGCAGGATAAAGACCAGCTTGTCGGTCTTGGTTTGGGCATTAATGGTGACGAATACTGCGTCGGCCAGCAGCACCCCGTAAATTGCTAAGGCGCATTGCCAGGTGTTGTCCATGAAAATCGCCACGCGGTCGCCGCGGCCCACGCCGTGCGCGCGCAAGGCATGGGCGAGGCGGCAGGCGTAATGCAAGGCCTCGCTGTAGCTCATGCGTACATCGCCGGCAATTAAAGCGCAGTGATCGGGATAGCGCGAGGCCGTCGCTAGCAAGGTATCTTGCAACAGTCTGGACATAGCGTTCACCTTTAGGCGGCAATTGCTTGTTTGCGGTTGATAAAAGCGGCCAAATTGTCCACGGAATCGAGATTGGCTGGAATCATTTCATCGTCGTTGACTTTGATGCCAAAGGTTTCTTCGATGAAAAGGATGATTTCCAGAACGCCGGTGGAATCGATAATGCCGCTGTCAAGAAAGGAATCGCCGTCCTGTAAAGCCGATTCGTCTTCGGTGAACAGGAGGTTCCCCAATATGTAGTGTTGGATAGTTTTTTTCATCATTATGACCCTGGTTTAGTGTGAGGTTAAGGACGAGCAAGCGCCATCCGTTGCGCGGATAGTCCGGGAAAATTGTTCAATGAAAAAATAATGGCACAATTGCGTGGAAAGAACGCCGACCAGAGCCATGTTGTCCTTGTAAGCAATCGCATTGCCGCAACGCGCCTTTTTAAGCAGGAAGCCGACTTTTTTCGCGTCGAAATAACCGTAGTGTTTGAGTTTTTCTTCGCTCAGCATCTCGTCAACATAGGCCGGCGGATGCGCAGAGCAGAAGGCGGGGATGTCCGGGGCGCGATACGGTTGTTTGTGGCGCTCGATAATCTGCCGGGGCAGCTGGTTTTTCATGGCTTGCTTAAATAAATACTTCTCGTTGAGCGCCCGCATTTTCAGTCGCGGATCCAGGCGATTGGCGAACTCGATAACGCGATGATCGAGAAAGGGGAAACGTCCTTCTACGGAATTGGACATCAGCATGCGGTCTCCCTGGGAACATAACAGATAGTCGCCCATCAGCGTTTTAGCTTCCAGGTATTGCGCTTTGTTGAACGCATGCCACTGCCCGAAAGCGGGAGGCAACTGCCCGGTCAGCCGGTCGATAGCGTCTTCCCGCAACGCGGCGTTGAGGTCCTGCGAGAAAAAGACTTTGCACTGGGCGGTGGTAAACCATCGGGTAAGATGGCTGAATCCGGGCTGGCCGGGATTATCCAGGCCGATGCTGTAATACTTGCGCAAGTAGGCTTTAGCCTGAGTGCCGGAGGTTTCCAGATAAGGGTATAGCGTTTTGAGCAACAGCGGCCGCCATTCGGACTGCGGATGGCGGCCCCAGAATTGGCGAATCTTGGCTTCCTTGAACAGGTCGTAGCCGCCCAGCGCCTCGTCGGCGCCCTCGCCGGTGAGAACTACCTTGTATCCTGAGGCGCGTACCAGTCCGGACAGCTGCCTCATCGGCGCGGGGGCGGTGCGCAGAATGGCGGTCTCTGCGTGGAAAATGGTGGCGGGGAAATCTTCGGCAATGTCGCGGTTAAGGCTGATTATCCGGCTGTTTTCTACGCCGAGATGAGCAACCATTTGCTGCTGGAAAACCGATTCGTCAAGGGACTGCTCTTCGAAGCCTATGGAGAAGGTCTTGAGTTGCGTATTCGAGTGTTTGCAGATTAGCGCGACTAACGCAGAGGAATCGAGTCCGCCGGAGAGATAGGCGCCGACCGGCACATCAGCGCGGAGACGGATACGGGTTGCATCGGCCAGTAGCTGGTATAGTTGCTCGGCCAGTTCGGTGTCCGAGTCCCGGCGGTAGTCGTCCTGTTCGGGAAAATGCCAGTCCCAATAGCTTGACTCGTGCAATCGGCCGTTTTCCAGCGTCAGCATATGCCCCGGCGTTACTTGGAAGATGTTCTCGAACAGGGTATTGGGGCTGCGCGGCGCCCAGAAGGTGAATATCTGATCCAGCGCCGTCGGCGAGATGCTCGGCGCTGTCGATAATTGCGGCAATAACGCTTTGATTTCCGAAGCGAACAGCAGCCGATCGCCTTGGCGCGTATAAAACAGCGGCAAAATACCGACCCGATCGCGCACTAACAGCAAGCGTTGGCGGTTGCCGTCCCAAAGCGCGATGGCAAATTGGCCGTTCAGGTGTTGTACAAAAGCATCGCCGTATTGCTCATAGGCATGGACGATGACTTCGGTATCGCTGTGGCTATGGAAGCTGTGATCCGCTTTGAGCAAGGTCTCGCGTAACTCAAGGTAATTGAATATCTCGCCGTTGAAGGTGACCCATACGGTTTGATCCTCGTTATGCATGGGCTGAGCGCCTCCGGCAAGGTCGATGATGCTAAGGCGGGTATGGCCCAAGCCAATGCGTCGGCTGGGATCAACGTACACTCCACTGCCATCCGGACCGCGGTGACGGAGCGGCGGCAGCATGCTGCGCACATCCGTTTCGTTAATGTTGGCCTGCGTCGAGAGTGCTGCGATACCGGTAATGCCACACATACGTATTCCTTATTATTCCATTACGGTTAGGTCTTGCTTTTTGAGTTGCGAAGGGAACTGATCAAGCTTGGAATTCATTCTAAATAGAAAAAATAAGGAAGAATATTGGTACAAACACCTAAGAATGCGCTGAATAAGGCGCATGCCAGGATTTGCCGGATAGACTAACAGACCGAGCGCGGGTGCATTTTTATCAAGGCTCCGATTGGAAGCCTGATTGCGGTTTTATCATCCGGAAAATGGCTCGACCGAAGGCTGTTTTCGATTGCGCTTAGGGGGTGGATTTAAGACTAATCAATAGGCGCATCCTGGCATCGACGATTGGCTTGAGCGAGATACCAAAGTTGTACGAATAGAGGTCATCTGTCACAATAACGCCCACTTAGTGACTAACAAAAGGACAGCTCCATGGCTGAAATAACTGAAGTACCTAGCCCTTTTTGCGGTATCGGCACGGACGACCTGATCATTCAGGTTGACGGTGTATCGCTTAAGGTGGCTGAAAACGGCTGTGCGGTTAATTCGCCCGCTTTTGAGCAGGCGATTACCGATACCCGTCCAAGAGTCGATGGTAAGGATGTCAGTCTGGAGGCGGCCGTGGCAAAGGCGGCGGCTTTGTTAAAGAATACTAATCAACCGGTTATCGGCGGTTGCGCGACCGATGTCAACGGCATGCGGGCGTTGCTGGCCTTGGCTGATCGTAGCGGCGCGGTGGTCGATAATATGAATTTTACCGGCGCACGGAATAACTTTCTGGCCTTGCAGGATTCCGGCTGGATGAATACGACGCTGGCGGAAGTAAAAAACCGTTGCGATTTGTTGTTGGTGGTCGGGGTTGATTTGGAAGGTTTTTCGCCGCGCTTTTTTGAGCGTTATCTATGGAATAAAGAATCCATGTTTATGGACGATACCGCCAAGCGTGAGGTTATCTATTTAGGTAAAGCGCCTTCCGGTACGGCCTCGACTTCGCCTGACGGCCAAACAGCGCTGGTTTTTGAATGCGCAAACGAAGACTTGCCGGATGTTGTCGCGGTATTAAGGGCGCTGGTGAAAGGCAATCCGATTCGGGTCGATTCGGTCGGCGGCATTGCGGTCGCCGATTTACAGGCTATTGCCGATAAATTAAAAGCGGCAAGCTATAGCGTAGTGACCTGGGCGGCCGGGGCATTGGCTTATAGCCAAGCCGAATTGACGGTGCAGACCCTTTCTGAAATGGTTAAGGAGATTAATGACCGGAATACCCGTAGCTCCGGTTTGCCGTTAGGCGGTAAAGAAGGCGACCAAACGGCTAACCAGGTTTGCGGATGGACTACCGGTTATCCGGCGCGCACCCGTTTTTCCAGCGGCTTTCCGGAATACGATCCTTATTTGAATGACGCCAATTTCCTGCTAAGCAACGGCGAGGCCGACGCTTTGGTTTGGGTTCAGGCATTTAATGTTAAAGCCGTACCGCCGGTAACCGCTTTGCCGACTATTGTCGTAGGCCGTTCCGGCATGACCTTTGCGAAAGAACCGGACGTGTTTATTCCGGTCGGTACGCCGGGCATTGATCATGTCGGTCATGCTTATCGCATGGATAACGTGGTCGCTATTCGGCTGAAGAAGTTACGCGAATCCGGCCTGCCCAGTACGTCTGACGTGCTTAATGCCATTGAACAAGCTTTGTAGGCAGAAATATGCTCCTGCAATTTCTGCACTCATTACATCCATGTAACTCGGAAGAATAGTATGTTGATTAAATTAACAGGCGGGGCTGTTTATGATCCTGCCAGCGGGATTGATGGCGCGAAACAGGATATTTACATTCAGGACGGACGCATCGTCGACAAGCCCACCGGCGATTTTCAAGTCGATAAAGAATACGATTTAAAAGGCAAGGTGGTGATGTCCGGCGCGATTGATATGCACACGCATATCGGCGGCGGTAAAGGCAATATCGCCAGAACTTTGCTGCCGGAAGATCACCGCGCCGATCCTGTCGCGCGTACCGATATTACCCGTTCCGGCTGCGGTCATGCGATGCCCAGCACTTTTGTGACCGGCTATCGTTACGCGGAAATGGGTTATACCGCCGGTTTCGAACCTGCGGTATTGCCGATTAACGCTCGCCAGGCGCACATGGAAATGGCCGATATTCCGATTCTGGATAAAGGCGGTTATGTGCTGTTGGGCAGTGATGATTATTTGCTGCGTATGTTGACGGCCAAAAAAGATCAAAAAGCGATTAACGATTATGTCGCTTTTACCATGCAAGCCGCTAAAGCCATCGGCGTTAAAGTCGTTAATCCGGGCGGTATTAATGCATTCAAGTTTAACCAGCGCAAACTGGATCTGGACGAGCAAAACAGCCATTACGGCGTGACGCCGAGAGAGATCTTAAAGTCACTGGCGACCGCTGTTAAGGAATTGGGTGTTACCCATCCTCTGCATGTGCATGGTTGTAACCTGGGCGTACCCGGCAACATGAATACCACGCTGGATACCATCCAGGGCATAGGCGGCCTGCCGATGCATTTAACGCATATTCAGTTCCATAGTTACGGCACTGAAGGTGATTTCAAGTTTTCATCGGGTGCGGCGCAGATTGCCGAAGCCGTCAATAAAAACAAAAACATCACGATCGATGTCGGGCAGATTCTGTTCGGTCAAACCGTAACCGCGTCCGGCGACAACATGCGTCAACATGCCAATCATAAACATGCCAGCCCCAATAAATGGGTGACCATGGATATTGAATGCGATGCCGGTTGCGGCGTGGTGCCGTTCAAATACAAGGATAAGAACTTCGTCAATGCGCTGCAATGGGCGATCGGCCTGGAAACTTTCTTGCTGGTTGATGATCCTTGGCGTATTTTCCTGACTACGGATCATCCCAACGGCGCGCCGTTTACCAGTTATCCGCATTTGATACGCTTGCTGATGGATAGAAGTTTCCGTAACGATGTGTTGTCCACGATACATCCCGAAGCGCAAAAAATGACGACTTTGGCATCGATTGAGCGCGAGTACAGTTTGCAGGAAATTGCGATTATGACTCGCGCCGGTGCGGCCAGGTTGATCGGTTTGCAGGATCGCGGCGGCTTGAGCGCCGGTAACTGGGCGGATATTACCGTTTATACCGACAACGCCGACCGGCAGCTTATGTTTGAAAAGCCGGATTATGTGTTCAAAGACGGTGAGCTGGTGGTGGTTGACGGCAAGGTTGTTCATACCAAATGGGGTACGACCCATGTCGTTAAGCCTGATTTTGACGCATCTCTGGAAAAAGATTTGCAAAAATATTTTGACCGCTTCCTGACCATGAAGCTCGGTAATTTTAAAATCAGTGACGATGAAATAACAGAGGATGGGCGCGGCAGTTTGACGGTGCATCCGCTTAAAGGAGACGTGGCATGATCATCAATGGCGTAGCGATAGACGCAACCTTTGCAGAAGCATTTCCGATGAAAGCCACTCGCGCCATCATCACCGCACAAAACGAAAAATGGGCGATGATCTCGGCCCAAGCCATGACCGGTTTTGCCACCTCGGTGATTGCTTGTGGTTGTGAGGCGGGGATTGAACGGGTTCTTGATCCTTCCGAAACCCCGGACGGTCGTCCCGGCGTTTCCATCATGATTTTTGCGATGGGCGGCAAAGGCTTGGCCAAGCAGTTGGAAACCAGAGCAGGGCAGTGCGTATTAACATCGCCGACCTCAGCCTTGTTTGCGGGCATTGATGGTGGCACTCGGATAGCGTTGGGTAAAAACCTGCGTTATTTCGGCGACGGTTTTCAGGTGGCTAAATTGATTGACGGCAAGCGATATTGGCGTATTCCGGTGATGGACGGCGAATTTTTAACCGAGGCGACTACCGGTCAAGTCGATGCAGTTGGCGGCGGCAACTTTTTGGTGTTGGCCGAATCCCAACCGCAAGCTTTGGCCGCTTGCGAGGCGGCGATTGAAGAAATGCGTAAAATCCCCAATGTGATTATGCCGTTCCCTGGCGGCGTGGTGCGTTCCGGTTCCAAAGTCGGTTCAAAATATGCGGCTTTGGGCGCATCAACCAATGATGCTTTCTGCCCGACTTTGAAAGGCATGACCAAAACCGATCTTTCGCTGGAAATTGAATCGGTCATGGAAATCGTTATCGACGGTTTAACCAAAGAAGACATTGATAAAGCCATGCGTGTCGGTATTCAGGCTGTTTGCGATTTAGGTGCTGCGAATGGCATCAAACGCATTAGTGCGGGTAATTACGGTGGCAAGCTGGGGCCGTTCCACTTTCACTTACAGGAGATTATGGCATGAGCGCTTTAACCTTTACGCTGAAACAAAGACCCGATCAACGCGTGGATATGTCGCCGCTGGTTTGTCATAAACTGGCTGATTTGGAGCTTGCTGAAATTGCCGCCATTACCTTGCAGAATGGCAAACGCAAAATCCGGGTGGATGAGATATTCGGCATCGCCGGTGCTGATACGCAAAATATTGTGATAAAAAACAGCTTCGGCAAACTCGATTTTATCGGTAAAGAATTGGATGGCGGGCGTATAACAGTCGAAGGCGATGCAGGGGCTTATCTTGGCTTGGGCATGAAGTCAGGAGCGATTGAAGTATCCGGCGATGTTGGTCTTTATGCGGCCTGCGAAATGAAAAAAGGTGAGCTGGTCATTAACGGTAATGCCGGGGATTTTTTGGGCGCGGCTTTGCCGGGCAACAAAATGGGCATGAAAGGCGGAACCATTCTGGTGAAAGGTAATGTCGGCGAGCGTGCCGGTGACCATATGCGCCGCGGCAATATCCTGATTGAGGGTAATGCCGGTGATTATTGCGGTTCCAGAATGACAGCGGGTACCATTGCGGTAATGGGGCAGACCGGAAGGTATTTGGGTTTTGCGATGCGCCGGGGTACGTTATTGTTATGGAATCAGCCGCAGGCATCTGCAAGATTTAATGATTGCGGTGCGCATACTTTAGCGTTTTTGCCAATATTGTTTGCATCATTTAAAAAGCTTAATTCCAAATTTGCCGATAACTCGGAGGCCTTTAACCGGGTGCAGCGTTATGCCGGCGATATGTCGGAAATGGGGCGCGGCGAGGTTTTGGTTAAAATAAGCTGATCAATATATTAGGTTAGGGATAAACGAAAGCCTCAGTATAAAAGCTGGGGCTTTTTTGTTGGTATATCTTCAGTCTGTTTTCCAAGGTTGTATTCAAGTAGAGTTATGGTAACAAAATTAACAACAACTAATCATAGTCGGGATGTTGCCGGGTTGAAATATGTATACCCGGTGCTTTCCAGGCGAGCAGGCGGCTTGTCTATCGGCATCAATTTTAATACTAATAATGCCTGTAACTGGCGTTGCATTTATTGCCAAGTGCCCAATTTAAAAATCGGCGCCGCGCCGGATTTGGATTTTCAGTTATTGGAAGACGAGCTGAGGTTTTTTCTTGATGACGTGATGAATGGCGATTTCTATCAGCGGTTTGAGGTTGATGAAAATAAGCGAATCATTAAGGATATTGCTATTTCCGGCAATGGCGAACCGACCAGCTTAAAAGACTTCGATAAGGCTGTCGCTTTGATTGGGCGGGTGGCGACGGAAGCAGGGGTTTTGCCCCGGAGTAATTTTGTGTTGATTACTAATGGTAGTCTGGTGCATCGGCCTAGCGTCCGTAATGGCCTGAAAAAGTTAAAGGAATATGGCGGGGAAGTATGGTTTAAGTTGGACAGTGCTACGGAAGAGGGTAGGGCTTTGATGAATAATGCCGGGCAAAGTTGCCAGGCGAGCATCGATAATCTGTTGCTTTGCGCAAAGCTATGTCCGACAAAATTGCAAACATGTTTATTGGATTACGATAAACAAGGTTTGTCCGCGAAGGAAAAAGACGCGTATCTTGATTTGCTGAGGCGTATTAAAGCAAAGGACTGTGTGTTGAAGGTGGTGATGTTGTATACGATTGCGAGGCCGTCTCTTCAGCCGGAGTCCGATCGGCTGGAGAGTTTGTCTGTAGAGATACTGAATGCGTTTGCCGATGAAATCAGGCTGTTGGGTTTTGATGTGCTGGTAAGCGATTAATTTAAGCGCTTATGTCCAGCAAAGAGCCAACCGTTTTTTTATCGGCTTCAAGTAATTTAACAGCGGCAGAGTTTTCAAGTTCAGCTTCTTTTAGGCTGAGCACTGGTTTGATGATGTCGCCGGGCCTGAACTCGGAGCTGCCGACTTCATCGTTTTGTATGGGTAGCCTGGCTATCACTTGAGCGGCATCCGCTGATTTATGTTGAGCGGTATTGATTAGATTGATCGCGCTGGTAGTGGGTGTGATGTTCATTTCGTACTCCTTATACAATGAATTGGCGTCAAACTAATACTACATCGATATGAATAATATGCAAAGAATGGCTTGTGGTTTTAGATAGAAATGCGAAGAACAAGGCATTTTATAAATCGAAGAACGATTATATGCAGGCGCTGTTTTTGAATTTATAGCTTGTTATGCTCGTATAATTATGGGTATAATTACAAGTTCATTTAAAGTGCGAATGTGGCGGAATTGGTAGACGCGCTGGATTTAGGTTCCAGTAGGTTATCCTGTGAGAGTTCGAGTCTCTCCATTCGCACCACCCAATTCATAATTAAGAGTTAGCTATTCATTGTTGACTCTTCAGTTCTTTTGAGCCGTTTACCGGTATCCTATAAAAATTCTTATTTAAATTTTAGTTGAGGTAAAGAAATGCAAGTTTCTGTCGAAAAGACATCAGAATTAAGCAGAAAAATGACTGTTTGCGTGCCTGAAGAGGTTGTTCAGGAGAAAATGGCGGCACGTTTAAAGTCGTTGGCGCGCGAAGTTAAAATTGATGGCTTTCGTCCGGGTAAAGTGCCCCAGCATGTCATTAAGAAAATGTATGGAGACCGGGTTCGCGGTGAAATCGCGGGGGACTTGGTTGAAACTACTTATTTTGAAGCATTGAAGGAACAGGACTTAAGGCCTGCCGGCTATCCGCATATCCATTCGTCGGATGAAGCCGACGGTTTTAAATATACCGCTGAGTTTGAAGTCTATCCTGAAATATCACTGGAAGGCGTTGAGCAAATTGAAGTGTCGCGTCCAGTTGCCAGCGTTCAAGATGTCGATGTTGACGACATGATTGAAAAGCTCAGAGCGCAAAAGAAAAGTTGGACTATTGTGGAGCGCGCATCTCAGAAACATGATCGCGTGACGATTAATTTTTCAGGCGTTTCCGACGGAGAGAACTTTACCGACGGAAAAGTAGAAAATTATCAGGTTGAAATTGGCGCGAAACAAATGATTCCAGGTTTTGAAGACAACCTGATCGGCCTCAATACGGGTGCTAGCAAAACCTTTGAAGTGTCTTTCCCTGAAGAATATGGCAATGAAAAATTAGCAGGTAAAGTCGCTGAATTCGAGGTTGAAGTCGTCAGTGTTGAGGAGTCTGTGCTGCCGGAAATCGATGATGCTTTTATTAATGCGTATGGTATTGACGGTTCGGTGGATGCGTTCCGCGAAGACATTAAAAGTAATCTGGAAAGCGAACTCGAGCAGGCATTGCGCGGCAAGTTGAAAAATGCGGTGATGAACGCGTTATATGAAAAAATTCAGATTGCCGTTCCGAATACATTGGTCGATCAAGAAGTCGAAAGTATGATGAAACCATACATCGAAACGGCCAAAAGACAGAAAATGAAACTGGAAGATTTGAAGCTTCCCAGGGATGCGTTTGAAGAACAGGCGAAACGTCGTGTGGCGTTGGGTTTAATCTTGAGTGAAATTATTCATAAAAACGATATTAAAGTGGACGATAATAAAGTACGCTCTACTATCGAAGACATGGCGAAAAGCTACGAACGCCCCGGCGATGTTGTTGAATGGTACTATTCCGACGAAAGCCGATTAAACGATGTTCGGCAGATGGTTTTGGAAAACCAAACTATTGACTGGCTGGTTGCGCGAGCAAAAGTGTCTGATGAAGCTATAAATTTTACTGATGCGATGAGCAAACAAGGGTAAGGAGTTCAGATGTATAACCAGTACGCAAGAAATCAAATGATGGCGCCTGAAGCAGCAGGCGGTTTGGTGCCTATCGTAATTGAGCAAACTGCTCGAGGTGAGCGTTCTTTCGATATTTATTCAAGATTATTAAAAGAGCGGGTGATTTTTCTGGTAGGGCAGGTTGAGGATTACTCGGCTAATCTGATTGTTGCCCAGTTGCTTTTTTTGGAATCGGAAAATCCCGATAAAGATATTCACTTATATATCAATTCGCCCGGCGGCTCGGTAACGGCAGGTATGTCGATTTATGACACCATGCAGTTTATTAAGCCTGACGTCAGCACCATGTGTATCGGTCAGGCTGCGAGCATGGGCGCATTGCTGCTGGCTGGCGGAGCAAAAGGCAAGCGTTATTGTTTGCCTCACTCAAGAATGATGATTCACCAGCCGTTAGGCGGTTATCAGGGGCAAGCTTCTGATATTGATATTCATGCCAGAGAAATTCTGTTAATCAGGGAAAAGCTGAATAAAATTCTTTCTGATCATACCGGACAGCCGATAGAAAAAGTTCAGCAAGACACAGACAGGGATAATTTCTTAAGTGCAAATGACGCTGTTAGCTATGGTCTTATTGATCAGGTGTTGTTGAATCGAGCAACTATTGCTGACAAATAACGGTTGGTATTTTTTTGTATTTCGATATATTCTTTGCCCCATTGAAAGTAAAGACATCATCTGTGGATGTTTGCGGGAGTCCAATTTATGAGTAATGACAAAAACAGCAAAGATGACGATAAGCTGCTTTATTGTTCTTTTTGCGGTAAAAGTCAGCATGAGGTCAGAAAGCTTATTGCAGGACCGTCAGTTTATGTCTGTGATGAATGCGTAGATCTTTGTAATGATATTATCAAAGATGAATTACAGGATGACTCTTCTTCTTTTGGCGGTGGCGAGTTGCCTAAGCCGAAAGAGATAAAAGAAGAGCTCGATCACTATGTTATCGGGCAGGAAAATGCGAAAAAGATTTTGGCGGTGGCCGTTTATAATCACTATAAGCGCCTACGTAGTAAATCTAAAAAAGATGCGGTTGAATTAGCCAAAAGCAATATTTTGTTGATCGGACCTACCGGGTCAGGGAAAACTTTGTTGGCTGAGACTTTGGCTCGATTGTTGGATGTGCCTTTTACCATAGCTGATGCAACTACGCTGACAGAAGCCGGTTATGTAGGTGAGGATGTAGAAAACATCATTCAGAAAATTCTACAAAAATGCGATTACGATGTAGAAAAAGCTGAAAGCGGTATCGTTTATATCGATGAAATCGACAAGATTTCCAGAAAATCCGATAACCCGTCAATTACCCGTGATGTTTCGGGCGAAGGTGTTCAGCAGGCTTTATTGAAGTTGATTGAAGGGACTATCGCTTCGGTTCCTCCTCAAGGTGGACGAAAACATCCTCAGCAGGAGTTTTTGCAGGTTAATACCGCTAATATCCTGTTCATAGTCGGAGGGGCTTTTGCCGGATTGGATCGGGTTATTAAAGCTCGCTCGGAAAAAGGTGGGATCGGGTTCTCTGCTGAAATAAAAACTAAAGACGAATCTAAAAATATTGGTCAGCTCTTTGCCGAAGTCGAGGCTGAAGATTTGATTAAATACGGATTGATTCCCGAGTTTGTTGGTCGTCTTCCGGTTGTTGCTACATTAGAGGAGCTGGATGAAAAAGCGCTGGTGCAGATATTGACCGAACCTAAAAATGCGTTGATTAAACAATATAAGCATTTGTTCGAGATGGAAGGCGCTGAGCTGGAATTTCGGGATGATTCCTTAACCGCAATTGCCCGTAAAGCAATGGATAGAAAAACAGGTGCGAGAGGATTAAGGACAATTGTTGAAAATGTCTTGTTGAACACCATGTATGAATTGCCGTCTGCAGATAATATTTGTAAAGTTGTTATTGATGGCAGTGTTATTTTAGGCGAATCAGAGCCTATTCTGGTTTATGAAACAGAAAAGAAAAAGGCCTCTGCGGAATCTTAAAGCTTAGTCCTGAGTCATAAAAAGGGAGCTTTTATTTTTTAAAGCTCCCTTTTTTTTGCGCTCCGGGTAATCAAAGATGCAATTTTGAGTCTGATTCCTTGCTATTTTAATTAACGTCCCCATAACCTTATTTTCCAAGAAAATTGTTATAAGGTTCCATTTATGGAAACGCACAAAATGACAGAGATACAACAAATAAATGTACTGATTCCGGTTTTACCGCTCAGAGATGTAGTGGTTTATCCGCACATGGTAATTCCCTTGTTTGTCGGCAGGGAGAGATCGATCGATGCTTTAGATGCAGCGATGAAAGACAATAAGCAGATTTTATTGGTCGCACAAAAAGAAGCGGAAGTTGATGAGCCGGATATTGCCGATCTTTATGAGGTGGGTACTCTGGCTAATATTCTGCAGATGCTGAAATTGCCTGATGGAACGGTCAAGGTTTTGGTTGAGGGGATTCAGCGCAGTAAAGTGTTGCGTTATGAAGAAACGGAAAGTTATTTTTCCGCCGTGGTGACAGAAATTCACGATGTTTTAAAGTTGACCGAGCAAGAGCAAGATGTATTGCAGCGGACAGTCATTAATTCATTTGATCAATACGTTAAGTTGAATAACAAGATTCCACCGGAAGTTTTGAATTCGCTGTCGGGTATTGACGATCCCAGCCGGCTTGCCGATACCATGGCGGCGCATATGACGTTAAAGGTCAATGAAAAGCAGGCTATTCTTGAAATGGCGGATATTGAAAAGCGTCTTGAGGATTTAATGACCTTAATGGAGGGTGAGGTTGATCTTCTGGAGATGGAAAAAAGAATTCGCGTGCGGGTCAAGCAGCAAATGGAGAAAAATCAAAGGGAATATTATCTGAATGAACAGATGAAGGCGATTCAAAAAGAATTGGGGGATATGGATGATGTGCCTAATGAAATTGAAGAGCTGGCCAAAAAAATTGAAAACGCCGGAATGTCAAAAGAGGCCAAAACCAAGGCGGATGCAGAGCTTAACAAGCTTAAGCAAATGTCGCCTATGTCGGCCGAGGCGACCGTGGTGCGCAATTATATTGACTGGATGGTCAATGTGCCCTGGAAGAAAAAAACCAAAATACGGCATGATTTAAAACTTGCAGAACAGGTTTTGGAAGCCGAACATTATGGTTTGGATAAAGTTAAGGAGCGTATTCTTGAATACCTTGCCGTTCAACAACGTGTGAAGCAGCTCAAAGGACCGATTTTGTGCTTGGTGGGGCCTCCAGGCGTTGGTAAGACCTCGCTGGGCGAGTCCATTGCCAGGGCAACCAATCGTAGCTATGTGCGCATGGCTTTGGGCGGGGTGCGTGATGAGGCGGAAATTCGCGGGCATCGCCGAACTTATATAGGTTCTATGCCGGGTAAGATTTTGCAGAATCTGGCTAAAGTGAAAACACGCAATCCGATGTTTTTGCTCGATGAAATCGACAAAATGGCAGCCGATTTTAGAGGCGACCCGGCGTCGGCTTTATTGGAAGTGCTGGATCCCGAGCAGAATCATACTTTTTCCGACCATTATCTGGAAGTGGATTTCGACTTGTCCGATGTGATGTTTGTCGCGACGGCCAATACCATGAATATCCCTCCGGCATTGTTGGATAGAATGGAGGTTATACGCATCGCCGGCTATACGGAAGATGAAAAAATCAATATTGCAATTCGGTATTTGATTCCAAAGCAAGTAAAAAATAACGGTCTTAAAGAGCGGGAAATTGAGATCACGGAAGAAGCTGTTAGGGATATGATTCGTTATTATTCCCGAGAAGCCGGTGTTCGGAGTCTTGAACGTGAAATTTCGAAAATTTGTCGTAAAGTTGTTAAAGATTTATTGTTGAAGCCGAGAAAAGCCAAGATTGTAATTAATGCTGAAAATTTGGATAAATATTTGGGCGTTAAGCGTTTTCATTACGGCCTTGCGGAAGAGAAAGATCAGATCGGACAGGTAACCGGTTTAGCCTGGACCGAAGTGGGGGGTGAATTATTAACTATTGAGACCGCGGTAATTCCGGGGAAAGGCAAGCATTCGGCAACGGGCAAGCTTGGTGAGGTGATGAAGGAGTCTATTGAAGCGGCGATGACGGTGGTCAGGAGTCGGTCTGGAATACTGGGCATTGATAATGAACTGTTTCAGAAAAATGACATTCATATACATGTACCCGAAGGGGCGACGCCAAAAGATGGCCCCAGCGCCGGCGTCGGGATGTGTACAGCCATTATCTCCGCTTTGACCAAGATACCTGTTCGAGCATGTGTCGCCATGACCGGCGAAATTACCTTGCGAGGTGAGGTGCTGCCTATCGGGGGCTTGAAAGAAAAGCTTCTGGCGGCCCATCGCGGTGGCATAACAACGGTTTTAATTCCTGCAGAGAATGAAAAAGATCTGGCGGAGATACCGGAAAATATTAAGCAAAATCTGGAAATAAAGCCCGTTCATTGGATAGATGAGGTGTTGGAAGTCGCTTTGCAATATATGCCGATTCCCGTTGAAAAAATGGAAGTCGAAGAGCAAGGGAAAAATGAAACGGAGTCGGTTAAGGTAATAAAAACGAGTCTAACCGCACATTAATCGGTTTGCGGGTTTGTCGAAGAAGTTAGCAAAACCGCAAAAATCATGGCTTCCGGGGCGGTTAATGCTTGACACTGCGTAAGTGCAGTTGTTATAAATACCAGTGTTTTTTGTGTCGCTGAGGATGGGGCATAAGAATTGTCACGCTGATCTTCAAGAATATAACTTTAAAAATGACTTCCTAAGGGGGAATAATGAATAAATCGGAACTTATTGACGCTATAGCAGAGTCTGCTGAATTAACTAAAGCGGACGCGGGTCGCGCATTGGATGGTTTTATTGGTGCGGTTACAAAAGCACTGAGCAGCGGTGATTCGGTCGCTTTAGTCGGCTTTGGAACCTATGCCGTAAAAGAAAGAGCAGAGCGTAAAGGACGTAATCCACAGACTGGAGCAGAGATTACTATTAAAGCTGCAAAAATTCCTTCATTTAAAGCTGGTAAATCTTTAAAAGATGCTGTAAACTAGGATTTCTTTAGTCGGGTGCTTAGCTCAGCCGGGAGAGCATCGCCCTTACAAGGCGAGGGTCGGGGGTTCGAACCCCTCAGCACCCACCAGACTTTGGAGTGGTAGTTCAGTTGGTTAGAATACCGGCCTGTCACGCCGGTGGTCGCGGGTTCGAGCCCCGTCCACTCCGCCAAAATCAAAAAGCTCCGGATCGATTGGTTCGGGGCTTTTTTTTTGATTAAAATTTAAGTTGTTTCTTTAGGACAGAGCTATGCTGACAAAGATTAGAGAAAAAGCACAGGGTGCTTTTGCATGGGGTATTTTGATAATAATTTGTGTGCCTTTTGCTTTATGGGGTATTCAGAATTATCTGGATACCGGAGAAGAAGCCCCCGTCGCTTCAGTCGGCGACAAGGATTTTTTTCAGCGCGATGTTAATAAGGCTTATGAACAATATAGCCAGAATCTTCAAGGTATGATGATTGACGAGCAAACCTTGAAAGCGCAAGCACTAGAGAAGCTGATAAAAGATGAGGTTTTATTGCAGTATGTGCATGCCAATGGTCTTGTTACAACGGATGATGCCGCGCGTGAACTTATACAATCCCTGCCTTATTTTCAGGTAGACGGTAAGTTCGATGACAAACGCTATAGGACGGCGCTCAATTTACAAAAAATGTCCTCCGGGGAATTTGTAAACAGGATCAAAAATGCACTGATCATGGAACAGTTTCAGCGCAGTATTATAGATAGTAGTTTTGCAACGAAATACGATGTTGAAAGTTTTTTCAAAATCCAGAATCAACAGCGAGATGTGGCTTATGTTACCGTCGCGGTACAAAAATTGGCGGAACAGCCCTCAGAGGAACAAATAGCGGCCTATTATCAGCAGCATCAGGACTTGTATCAAACGCCCGAGCAGGTTTCTGTCGAGTACATAGAATTAGCGCTTGAAGATATAGCCAAGACTATAGCGGTAACCGATGACAAGTTGAAAGCCTACTATGAAGAGCAAAAAGATCAATACACCACTCCCGAGAGAAGAAAAATAAGCCATATCCTGTTTGCAATTAATGACAAGGTCGACGAAAAAACCGCGTTGGAAAAAGCCTTAAAAACGCAAAAAGAATTGGCAGGTAAAGATTTTGCCGTTGTTGCGGCGGAAGTTTCCGATGACAAATTAACCGCTAAAACAGGCGGAGATTTAGGCCTGTTTAATGCAGGCGTCATGGAGAAATCATTTGAAGATGCGGCAAGCGCTTTAAAGCTGGGTGAAGTATCGAATCCGGTAAAATCGGCATTCGGCTATCATTTGATTAAAGTAACCGAGTTAGTGCCGGGAGAGATCAAGCCGTTCGAATCAGTTAAAAATGAAGTAACCAAGGCTTATCAGAAAGCTCAGGCGGAGAATGCGTTTTATGAATCAGGGGAAAGACTGACCGAAATGAGTTATGAGCACCCCGACACCCTGAAAACAGTTGCGGATGCTTTGGGCATTACCATTAAGAAAACAGATCTTTTCACAAAAGATAAAGGTGATGGCGTTGCCGCTGAAGAAAAAATTCGGAGTGCCGCGTTCACTGAAGAAGTTTTGCAAGGTAACAATAGTACGCCAATCGAATTGGGCACCGATCGTTTGGTTGTGTTGCGAATGTCGGAGCACAAGCCGGCAGCGGCACGAGAGCTAAACGATGTAAAGCAGGATATAGTCGCGGTATTGTTGGCTGATAAAGCCAAACAACAGGCTATTGAAACGGCTAAAAAGATCAAGGCAGGATTACAGGCAGGCGCATCCATTCAAACCGTTGCGGCTGAAAATAAACTGCAAGTAAAGACGGTTGCAGGATTAACGCGCAATAAGGAAGATGTGTCGTTGGCGTTGAGTCAAGCGATTTTCAAGGCGGCTAAACCTGTTGGCGGCAAGCCGACTGTCTTTATTGCCGAATTGCCCGCCGGCGAACAAGCGGTGGTGAGTTTGTCAAAAGTAACAGAAGGCGCGATGACTGAAGATGACAAGAAAAAAATGGAACTGGCAACCAAGAATATTGCCAAAGCTTTCGGTCAGACCGAGTTTAATGCGTTGATATACAGTTTGCAGGCCGATGCCGATATATCGGTGAAGGCGCCTAAGTAAAACAGCTGAACCGGAAATAAAAAAGGGAGCTTAAAGCTCCCTTTTTTTTGTGTCGAAATTCTTGCTCTAAGATGCTGCTAAACCGGCAATGTTATAGCCGCAATCGACAAAAGTGATTTCGCCGGTAATGCCTGAAGCCAGATCGGAACACATAAATGCCGCCGCATTGCCGACTTCTTCAATGGTTACGTTTTTCTTAAGCGGAGCCGTATCGGCCGCTTTGTTGAGCATGGATTTAAAGTCGTTAATACCCGATGCGGCAAGCGTTCTGATGGGGCCTGCGGAAATCGCATTAACGCGCGTGCCTTCGGCGCCCAAGGCTACAGCCATATAGCGGACATTGGCTTCCAGGCTGGCTTTAGCGACGCCCATGACATTGTAGTTAGGAATCGCCCGGTCGGCGCCTAAATAAGTCAGGGTTAAAAGAGAACCGTTGCGGCCTTGCATCATCGCGCGTCCGGCTTTTGCCAGGGCGGTAAAGCTGTAGGAGCTGATGTCATGGGCAATCTGAAAGTTTTCGCGGGTGGTGACATCAACATAATCGCCATTCAGTGCGTCGCGGGGCGCGTAAGCGACCGAATGCACGATACAATCCAAGCCGTCCCAGTGTTCGCCCAGCTTGTTAAATACCGTGTCGATATGCTCATCAATGCTGACATCGCATTCAATGGTAATATTGGAGCCGCAAAGACCTGCCATTTCTTCGACGCGACTTTGCAGCTTTTCATTTTGAAAGGTAAAGGCTAGCTCAGCGCCTTCGCGGTGCATGGCTTGGGCAATGCCCCATGCAATTGAACGGTTACTGGCTAAGCCCACAATCAAGACTCGTTTGCCCTGCATAAAACCCATTATCATCTCCCAATGTTTTTGTTGTTACAATAGAGTTTCAAGTATCTATGACCCATCTAATGATGTCCAGCATTTTGTCAGTCTCCCGCTTTAGTGCTTTTCAGAGTGACGTTACAGGACTTATTGGAAATCGGCTGAGATGTTTCCGGCAGGATAAGTCCATGTTTGAGACAAGCTGCATTGTAGTGATCAATACTCATGCACCTAAATAATAGCGGTAGAACAATACGGGCTAGGTGTAGTGCTTTTGTGCTATCCTCGTTTGTCCGCAAAGGTGTGGCATAAACCTCCGTTAAAATTCTTTAGACACACTGACAATCATGCAAAAACAACTGACTATCCGGGACTGGATTCTCTATTCGCTCCTTAGCTTGCTGATACTATTGCTGGTGCTGGCTATGTACCAGATCGACCGGCAATGGCTGAAACTCACCGAGATGCAAACCTCGATGTCGGAACAGGCGAAGAGCCTGCGCGAATTGCGCAGCGCCATTGCTTCCGGCGCAGTATCGGCTGCAAGTTCCGCAACAGCCGGAAAAATTGCCCCGGCTTTCAAACGTGCCTACGCGGCCACCCTTCTGCCTGATTATGCGCAGGGCGATTGGAGCGTGGAAGCCTTCGGCACCAACCTCAAGACCATCACGCCCTTGGTTTCCACTGATGCCTATGCTTCCAATGTGCAAAGCTACGTGTTGGAGAGCCTGATCACCCGCGATCCCGATACCCTGGAATGGCAAGGCTTAATCGCTAAAAGTTGGAAGCTCAGCGAGGATGGTTTGGTGATTAGCTTCCAGATGCGCGAGGATGTGCGTTTTTCGGACGGCGAACCGTTGACAGCGGAGGATGTGGCTTTCACCTTCGGTTTTATTATGACTGATGCCATTCAGGCGCCGCGCGATAGGGCCTATCTGGAAAAGATCAAGGAGGTGAAAACCAACGGCAAATACGAAGTTGCGTTCATCTTCAAGGAACCGTATTTCGAGGCGCTGTCTCTGGCCGGCGGCATGTCGATTCTTCCCAAGCATTTCTATGAAAATTATTTGAAGGAACCGCAAAAGTTTAACGAATCCAAAGGCTTGATATTAGGTAGCGGGCCTTATAAGTTGATCGATCCCAAGAATTGGACGCCGGACAAAGGCAATGTCGAGTTGGTGCGCAATGATCGCTATTGGGGCGATGTGCAGCCTTCATACAACCGCATTCTATGGAAGATTATCCAAAACGACAGCGCCCGGCTGACCACTTACCGCAATGGCGACATCGATTCTTACTCTGCCCGCCCCGTTGAGTACCAAGAGCTGAAGAAAGATGCGCAAATCATTTCCAAGAGCCAAAATTTCGAATATATGCCTCCGGTGGTCGGTTACAGCTACATCGGCTGGAACCAACTGCGCGGCGGCAAACCGACGCGCTTTGCCGACAAGAGGGTCAGGCAGGCGATGACTTACCTGACCGATGTGAACCGCGTTATCAAGGATGTTTTTTTGGATTACGCCGAACCTGCGGTCAGCCCGTTCGGTAAGGCCGGTAAGCAGCACGATAGCGCTTTGCAACCCTACTCATTCAGTTTGGATAAGGCTAAGGTCCTGTTGAAAGAGGCGGGCTATGAAGATCGTGACGGCGACGGGATGTTGGAAGACAAGGCGGGCAAACCGTTCGAATTCAAGCTGACCTACCTGGAATCGAACGAAGATACCAAACGCATGGTGTTGCTGTTGAAAGACCTTTATGTCCGCGCCGGCGTGCGAATGATCCCGTTCCCTCAGGAATGGCCGGTCATGTTGGAAAATCTTGATAAAAAAGATTTCGACGCGATCACGCTGGGCTGGACCAGCGGCATTGAAACCGATTTATACCAGACATTTCACAGCGCGCAGGCTGTCAGCAACGGCGATAATTTCACCGGCTACAAAAATCCGGTGCTGGACAAGCTGATCGATGAAGCGCGCCGAACCGTGGACGAAAGCAAACGCATGCCGTTGTGGCAGCAGGCGGAGCGGATCGTTTACGAGGATCAGCCCTATACCTTCCTGATGCGCCGCAAGAGTTTGCTGTTTGTCGATAAACGCATCCACAACCTGCAAATGACCAAGCTGGGCCTGAACCTGGGATCGTTGCCGCTGGAAACTTATGTGCCCGCCGCTCAGCAAAAATATACGCCATAAGCGGAGGAGTTTTTAATGTTGACCTATCTGCTGCGTCGCTTACTGCTGATGATTCCTACCCTGCTGGGAATTACGATCGTGGTGTTTACGGTGATGGCGATGTCGCCGGGCGGCATCAGCGCACAGACCTTAGTCGGCGGCATGGATATGAAGCCGCAGGAAAAACAGGCGCTGCTGGAATATTACAACAAGCGTTACGGGCTGGACCAGCCGGCGCCGGTACAATACCTGCGCTGGTTGAATAATGTCTCGCCGATCGGTTTTGTGACCGACGAACACGGCAAGCGCGGCGAGTTTTCTTTCAATAAAGGCATGGATTTGGGCTCCAGCTTCCAATACGGACGGCCGGTGTCGGATATTCTTGCCGAACGTATCCCGATCACACTGCTGCTTAATCTGGTCACCATTCCGTTTACCTATCTGATCGCGATTATGGTCGGCATGAAATCCGCGACCCATCGCGGCAGCGTTTTCGATGTGGGAACCAGCATGTCGATGCTGGCTTTGTGGTCTATCCCCACCATGCTGGCCGGAGTGCTGTTGCTGGGTTTTTTCGCCAATGTGCAGCATTTTCATTGGTTCCCGACCGCCGGCATCAGCAGCCGCGAGGCACAGGACATGCCGTTCCTGCCGCATTGGGACGAAGCGGGCTTTGTGCGCGGTTTTCTGCTGGACCGGGTGTGGCATCTGGTGTTGCCGGTGATCTGTTTATCCTACGGCAGTTTTGCGGCACTGGCGAAATTAACGCGGACCTCGATACTGGAAAACCTGCATTCCGATTATGCCCGGACTGCCCGCGCCAAAGGCTTGGCCGAAAATGACGTGTTGTGGAAACATGTGTTTCGCAACAGTCTGCTGCCGCTGATTACCATATCGGCAGGGCTGTTGCCGAGCCTGCTGGCGGGTTCTTTGATTGTCGAAAACATCTTCAGCATCAACGGCATGGGGCAGCTCGCCGTGGAAGCGGTCAAAGGCCGCGATCGTGAACTGGTGCTGTCGATTACCTGGGTCAGCGGTTTTTTGACCTTAATAGGCTATTTGATTGCCGACTTCTGTTACACCTTGGCCGATCCACGGGTAAGCTATGACTGAGCATGCCGTTAGCCGTGAATCCTTCGCCGCGCGTATTTGGCGCAAGACACTGGATGGAGCAGGAGTAAAAGTCGGTCTGTCCTGGGTGGCGCTGCTGGTGTTCGCCGCCGTGTTTGCGCCGTTTCTAGCGAATTCCATGCCCTTACTGATGAGCAAAGACGGCGTCATTTCCGCACCGGTATTGCAATATTTATCGGTGGAAGATAGGTGGGTATTGGCGACTTTTTTTATCGCTTTGGCTGTTTACCGGCTACCGGTCGGTAGCGCCAAACGCATCCTGTTGTTTTTGCTGGGCAGCGCGCTTGCCGCCGTATTAGCCAACCTATTCGTCAAACCACCGGTGCTGGTGATTTACGACGATTTTCGCAGCCCCGCCTATACCGAAGCGGATTGGCGGATCATGCCGCCGATTCCGTATGCGCCGACCGATTACTTGCGCGATTTGGGCAGCAAAGGCCTGGAAGCGCCGTTGGCAACCGAAGGGCATACGCACCTAATGGGGACCGAAGAAAACGGCGCGGACGTGCTGAGCCGTATGATACATGCCTGCCGAATTTCGTTGAGCATAGGACTGATCGCTTCCGGCATCGCCTTGTTGATCGGCGTGGTGGTGGGCGGCTTGATGGGCTATTTTTCCGGGATCGTCGACATGCTGGGCATGCGCTTGGTGGAAATTTTTGAAGATATTCCGACACTGTTCCTGCTGCTGACCTTCGTGGCTTTCTTTGGCCGCAGCCTGTACATGATGATGGTGATTATTGGCGTCACCGGCTGGTCGGGCTATGCGCGCTATGTGCGCACCGAATTCCTGAAATTGCGCAAACAGGATTATGTGCAGGCGGCGGTGGCCGGCGGCTTGCCGCTCAGCTCGATCCTGTTTCGGCATATGCTGCCGAACGGCGTGGCGCCGTTGCTGGTGGCCGTCAGTTTCGGCGTGGCCGGTGCAATTTTGTCGGAGGCAACCTTGAGTTTTCTGGGGCTGGGCGTAGTGGATGCGCCGTCCTGGGGGCAAATGCTGGATCAGGCGGTCAAGTCGTCGACATTTAATTGGTGGATGGCGGTATTTCCCGGAGGGGCGATTTTCATGACCGTGTTTGCCTATAACCTGATTGGCGAGGCATTCCGCGATGCGATCGATCCGAAGCTTTCGAGTAAAGCCGGGGTGAACAGATGAGCGGACAGCTGCTGGAAGTCCGTAACCTGCGCACTTATTTGCAAGCGGACGGCCGGGAAGTCAGGGCGGTCGACGATGTCAATTTTAGCATTCCCAAGGGAGACACTTTTTGTCTGGTCGGCGAGTCGGGCAGCGGCAAGTCGGTCAGCGCACTATCGGTGATCCGCTTGTTGCCGCAAGATGTGGCCTCTCATCCGAGCGGTGAAATACTGTTTAACGGCTGCGATTTGTTGAAACTGGACGGCCCGGGGATTCGGGCGATTCGCGGTTCGCAAATCGCGATGATTTTTCAGGAGCCGATGACCTCGTTGAATCCGGTGCTGACCATCGGCGAACAAATCACCGAAGCCTTGCAATTGCACCGCCCGGAGATGAGTGATGCCGAAGCCGAACAGCGCACAATTATGGCGTTGGAGCAGGTGCAGATGCCTCAAGCTTCGCGCCGCTTCCGCGATTACCCGCACCAATTGTCCGGCGGCCAGCGGCAGCGGGTGATGATAGCGATGGCTTTGGCCTGCGAGCCGCAGTTGCTGATTGCCGATGAGCCGACGACTGCGCTGGATGTGACCGTGCAGGCCGAGATTTTGCGGCTGATGCGCAAGTTGCAGGACGATACCGGCATGAGCATGCTGTTTATTACCCACGATTTCGGCGTGGTGGCGCAGATGGCGCAGTGGGTCGGAGTGATGCAACAGGGCAAGATGGTCGAAGTCGGCCCTTGTTCCGAGGTGTTGCGAAAACCCCGGCACTCTTATACGCAACAGCTTTTGGCGGCGCTGCCGGAGAATTTGGTTAAACCGGTATCGGTACGGCCGCATTCCCAAAATGCGACTGATCAAACGCCGCTGCTGCAAATCAGGGACTTGAAAGTCTGGTTCCCGATCAAAAAAGGCTTGCTCCGCCGTACCGTCGACTATGTGCGTGCGGTAGACGAAGTGTCGCTGGATATTCCGCAAGGCCAAATCGTTGCGTTGGTCGGCGAGTCCGGCTGCGGAAAAACTACATTAGGGCGGGCAGTGCTGCAACTGGAACCGCCGACTTCCGGCAGCATTCAGATACAAGGACAAGAATTGACCGGGCTTTCCGCCCGTGAATTGCGGCCGTTGCGGCGGAAGATGCAGATTGCCTTCCAGGACCCGCAATCGTCATTGAACCCGCGCCTGCTGATCGAAACCACGCTGACCGAACCGATGAAAGTCCACGGCATAGGCGCAAATCATGAACAGCGCATCGAACTTGCAGGCCTGCTTCTGGAAAGCGTACAGCTCAACCGGGATTTCCTGTGGCGTTACCCGCACGAATTTTCAGGCGGACAGCGGCAGCGAATCGGACTGGCCCGCGCGCTGACGCTGAACCCCGAATTTATCGTCTGCGATGAAATTACCAGCGCATTGGATGTTTCGGTGCAGGCGGAAATTTTGCAATTGTTGTTGAGCATCCGTCAGCAACGCAACCTGACGCTGTTGTTCATCACCCACAACATCGGGGTAGTGGAATATCTGAGCGACAGGACGGTGGTGATGTACAAAGGCAAAATCGTCGAGCAAGGCGAAACCGCGCAAGTTTGCGGACAGCCTCAACATCCTTATACGCAGAAATTATTGGAAGCGGTGCCGAGATTGTCGCTTTAGGTGTTTCGCATCAAACTAGCTACTACATTATGACTTCTTAACTTTGTGGATAAATATATGAAAAAACAAATCCTGCTTGCGGCAACAATGGTGCTCGGCACAATAGCCTTTACTGCGTCAGCCGAAGAAATCGGCGATGTAACCACGACATTTAAGCTGCTGGGAGCCAATCATAAAATTGTGGTTGAAGCCTTCGACGATCCTGATGTTCCTGGTGTTGCCTGTCATATATCGCGCGCTAAAACAGGCGGAATGAAAGGCGCGGTAGGCCTGGCCGAAGATCCGACCGAAGCGTCAATTGCCTGTCGGCAAATAGGCGCAATCGATCCGGGCAAGCTGGATAAATTAAAAAGTGGCGATGTGGTGTTTAAAGAAAGCCTGTCGCTGGTTTTTAAGACCCTGCAAGTGGTGCGTTTCTATGACAAAAAACGTAATGTCCTGGTCTATCTGGCTTACAGCGATAAGGTGATTGAAGGCTCACCTAAGAACTCTATTTCATCCGTGCCGGTTATGAAGTGGGATTAGTAACGCTTTGGACATCGGGCAATTGTCTCAATAAGGACGTCATGATAAAAACACAAAAATAAAAGCAATGGAAAAACTCAGCGTGCCGAAAAACACCGGGTCTTGCAAAAATCTTTTAAAGGTTTCAATTAGAATAGCGCCTCCCAGAAGATAAACAGGGAAGACATAAACAGTGGTCAAATGGCCCATGTCTCCGGGCAGATAATAAAATATGAAGGTGTTAAGGAAAAAGTTACTGGAAATATTGACGAATATTTCCAGTAACAACGCCTCTACAGAGATCACCGCAGCAAAAATACAGGCTTCATGTTTAAGGTTAAGGGACTGAATCTTGTTTTGAACGAAATAAACATGATAGCCATAGAGCGACCACTGAAAAAACGCAAAAATCGAGGTATCGCCATTGTGTACGGGCGTCACCTGATATATCCAAAGAGAGGAGTCGAAAACGGCCCTGCAGAAGCTATTGATAGCCACCTCGCTAATGCATCCTATCAGGGCGAGTGTTCCTGAATACATATAGACTTCTTTGATTCTTATCTGCGTTGAGTTATTGATCAGGGCAAAGCCCGCGAAATAAATAACTGTAACCAGATACAAGAAAAAAACGATGAGGTTTGTAGCCATAAGGGAGTTCTCTAAACTGAATTGGGGTATGTTGCCCTGTTCGAAACGTCAGACGTGGGTTAAGGCGCAGCCATTTAGCTCGGACATTGCTGGAGCGTTAAGGGCGGAGTTGTAATCCCCGTCTCGCAAGGAGATTTCATCAAAATAAGTGGGTGCAGAGTAAATTAGATGGCTAACGTTAAATTCATGTAGGGTGCGCCGGGCTTACTTGCGGTCTTATATGGCCGCCATAAACGACCAATCAATGCTCAAATCCGGGAACCGTTGCACAGCAGTGGGCTCATCCATGCCGAATACGCCGGGCTGTCCGTACCGTCCTTGTTCGTCCAGCGTGTACACCAAAAGCCAACGATCTTCCGGGTGGATAATCCAATATTCCTGTACCCCATGCAGTTGGTAAAGGCTGCGTTTGGTGTTCATGTCTTTGAGCGCGGTGGAAGGCGAAAGCACTTCGACAATCCAATCCGGCGCGCCACGGCAGCCTTGTTTGTCCAGCTTGGATTGATCGCAAATAACGCTCAGGTCGGGTTGCACCACAGTTTCGACATTGGCGTCTGCTTCATCCTTGCGCGGTAGGCGCACGTCGAAGGGGGAGACGTAAAATTTACAAGGTTTGCCTTGCAAATAATTGCCGACCTGTCTGCATAATTCTGAAACAATATCCTGATGCAGCCGTTGTGGGGCTGTCATAGCATACGGCTCGCCGTCGATCAGCTCCCAGCGCTCGTCTTCAGGCCAGTTGAGATAATCGGCATAGGTGTACTTTTGTTGCAATCGTTCTGCGGTACTCATGGTTTGCTCTCCAAAGTGGAAGTCATGTAACTTACAACATCAAAGGTATGGATTCATCAATAATGTGATGGGCGGAAATAGGTTATCCATAGAAATCGATTTAAATATATCACCACGAAGACACGAAGGACACGAAGGAAAAATATTAAGCTGTGTGCTCTTGCGCCTTCGATATTAAAAATCAACGTAACTACCCAGCGTTATGACCTAATTCCATTAATTAATCGCTGTAGGAGCGGGCCATGCCCGCGATGAGAGGGCTTTAGTACTTCCATCGCGGCCATGGCCCGCTCCTACTCTGTACCATTACGGCATAACACTGAATAGTTACAAATCAACCCGCCAACCGCTGCTGCCATTCGGCAATTTTGATCCTCAGTTCATCGATATTTACCGTGGTCAGGTGACGTTGCTTTAACAAGCGTTTCCCCGCCACCCAGACATCGGTGACTTGCTGACGGCCGGCGGCGTAAACGATCTGCGAAATCGGGCAATATAACGGCTGGGTTTCCAAATGCGATAAATCAATGGCGATTACGTCGGCGGCTTTGCCGATGCTTAACGAGCCGGTTTCATGATCCAAACCCAAGGCTTTGGCGCCGTTGATGGTCGCCATGCGCAGGGCGGTCATGGCCGGAACGGCGCTGGCGTCGCCTGCTACAGCTTTGCCGAGCAATGCCGCGGTGCGCATTTCGCCGAACATATCCAGGTCATTGTTGCTGGCTGCGCCGTCGGTGCCCAGAGCTACATTAATCCCTGCCGCGATACATTTGGCGACCGGGCAAAAACCGCTGGCAAGCTTTAAATTAGACTCCGGGCAATGCACGATATGGGCGCCGGATTCGGCAAACCGGGCAATGTCGTCATCGCTTAGCTGGGTCATATGTACCGCTATGAATGACGAATCGATCAGGCCGAGTTCATGCAGTCTTTGTAAAGGCCGCTGCCCGGTTTTTTCCAGTTCCTGTTCGACTTCGTGTTGCGTTTCGTGGACATGCATATGGATCGGCAATTCCAGCTCATCGGCAATGGCTTTGATATTTTGCAGCGGTTCGTCCGACACCGTGTACGGCGCATGCGGCGCAAACGGCGTGGAAATCAACGGGTGGTGGCGCAGTTGGTCATGCAAAGCCAGGCCTTTTTCAATATAGGCATCGCTGTTTTCGGCCCAGACTGTCGGAAAATCGATGACGATCAGGCCGATGCTGGCGCGGATGCCGTGATGTATCGCTTGCGCGGCGGTGATTTCCGGGAAGAAATACATGTCATTGAAGCACGTCGTTCCGCCCAGGATCATTTCGGCTATCGCCAGATCGGTGCCGTCTTTGACAAACGCCTCGCTCATCCATTTTTGTTCCAGCGGCCAGATGTGGTTTTGCAGCCAGTCCATCAGCGGCAAATCATCGGCAATACCGCGCATCAATGTCATCGCCGCATGAGTGTGGCTGTTGATTAAACCGGGCAGCAGCGCATGGTTTTCCAGATTCTCGGTAGTGCTGCCCTGATACTTCTGCTTGGCAATTTCGGTGGGCAGCAGATCGATAATTCGACCGCCATCGATAACCAGCGTATGGTGTTCATAGGTTACGGATTCCGGCTCAACGGGTATAATCCAGCGAGCGTGGATGAGGGTGTCGACAACTGTCATAATAGATTCCTGTATTGGGTTGCCAAATTATAACTTTTTACCATTGGTTTTTGATAAAAATGACTATGCAAAATCACAGAACTGTACAAGCCTTGGAATGGACAGGCAGCGTTTTAAAAGTGCTGGATCAGCGGCAATTGCCGGAAACAATTGTTTACGATGAATACACCGATGCGGTCGGCGTAACCGAAGCTATTGTCAGCATGCGCGTTCGCGGCGCTCCAGCTATCGGCATCGCCGCCGCTTACGGAGTGGCGCTGTCGGTGCGCAAACATTACGCTCAGTCCAATCACTGGCGGCAAAAAGTCGCGGCCGACATAGAGATGTTGGCAAAATCCAGGCCGACGGCGGTCAATTTGTTTTGGGCATTGGATCAGATGAAGGCCAAGCTGGCCAAACCGCTTGATAATCCCCCGGCGGCTATCCTGGCCTGCGCGGAAAAAATCCAGGCCGACGATCTTGCCGCCAATCGTAAGATGGGCGAATTCGGCGCCGATGTTCTGGCCGGAGCCAAAGGCGTGATGACGCATTGCAATGCCGGGGCTTTGGCAACCGGCGGCTACGGCACGGCGCTGGGCGTCATTCGTAGCGCTTTTAACAGAGCTCCGATAAAAGTCTATGCCGGCGAAACCCGGCCCTGGCTGCAAGGCGCAAGGCTGACCGTTTGGGAATTGGCTCAGGACGGCATCCCGGCGACCCTGATCGCCGATTCGGCAGCGGCCTGGTTGATGAAGTCGGGCGCTATCGACTGGATAGTGGTCGGTGCCGACCGCATAGCAGCTAATGGCGACGCGGCCAACAAAATCGGCACTTATTCGTTGGCTGTACTGGCAAAACAGCATGGCGTAAAGTTGATGGTGGTCGCACCGACCACGACTATCGACTGGACTATGCCCAGCGGCGACCTGATAGAAATCGAACAACGCAACCCGAACGAATTATTGCCCGCCTGTTATAACCACGAGGGTTCCCTGGTCAGCGCCTGGAATCCGGTCTTTGACGTGACTCCGGCGGAACTGATTGCGGCGATTGTGACCGAGCGCGGCGTGGTATTGAATCCGGCCGGGCAAGGCGTGGGAGGTTTAAGACATGCAATTTGATAAGAAAGGCAACAACCCGGTACTGGCCGTCGGCTTTTTGTTTAAGGGCCTGAAATTATTGACCAGCCCGGAATTGCGCAAATTCATCATCATCCCGATGTTGATTAACGTGGTGCTGTACAGCGCCGCCTTGACCTTGGGTTATTTTTATATATCGGATTTGATCGACCAATTCATCCCCGGCTGGCTGCATTGGTTGAGCTGGGTGTTATGGCCGCTGTTTTTTATCAGCTTTTTTATCGCCGGTTTTTTCACCTTTACGGTGCTGGCGAATCTGCTGGCCGCGCCTTTTTACGGCAAGTTATCGGCAAAAACGTTGGCGATGGTCAGCGGAAAGCCCCTGTCAGCTGCCGAACAGCCTTTAGTTAAAGTTCTTTTTGCGGAATCAAAGCGCATGGGCTATCTGGGGACTCGAGCCTTGCCATTGCTGGTCTTGTCGATTATTCCCGGCCTCAATGTGCTTGCGCCTTTGTTATGGGCGCTGTTCGGGGCCTGGGGCATGGCGCTGGAATATCTGGCTTATCCGCTGGAAAACCAGGGAGTGTTGTTTTCCGAGCAGAAAGAGCTGGTCAAAAGTGTGAGGCTGGGCGCGTTAAGCTTTGGCGGGCTGGCCGTGCTGGGGCTTACCATTCCGTTGCTGAATATTATCGTCGCCCCGGCTGCGGTGATTGGGGCTACGCTTTATTTTAATGAGGTTAAGCGGGATTGAGACGAAGATGAATAATATGCCTTTATCTGAATTATTTGGCTTTTTAAAACATCCTGACACTATAGAGTTTGATGGAGGTTCAATTGAGCCTGTTGATTTGTTTCAAGGTAGGCTTAAAGATATAGAAAACAAGGAAAATCAAGATGGGTATATTTATCCACCACAAGTAACGTCTTTGACACGGGCAATAGATTTTGAAAGTGGTCAATTAGGAGAATCTCAAGCTGTTCCAAATTCAACTAGACCGTCTCCAGTATTTCCGCTCCCAGCATCACATATTTTATATATAGAAAATCCCCTCGATAAAGAAAATATAAGGTCTGAAGATGCGGGATTACTAATCCACCTTCTTGGATTTATCTTTGGTACTAGGCTTCAATTTTCCGATTGGCGTTTTGATGGAAAAGTACCAACCAAATACAAAAACTATCTTTTTTATTCTCAGGATGTTCTCAGTCATTTTATATCGCATGTATATCAACAATGGAAAACGTTAAATCCTGAACAAAGAAAATACTATATCAATATCTTATATATGCACGGAAAAGCAAAAAGTTGTGAGTGGGAATGGGATGTGTTTCTTTATCAGTATATGGTGTTCGATGCTATATATAAACTTTATGTTAGCTTGGGCAATCAAGAAATTGGAGGGCATTCAAATAGAATAAAAGGACTATGCGAGTATTTTAATATCAGGTGCGAACAACCTGATCGTATTGAGCAAATTAAGAATTTGCGCAATGATCTGTTTCATGAGGCTTTATGGTGCGGTGGAACACCTGGACTTCAAAAAACACAATCAGATTCACATCTAATCCCAAAATGCTTAGAACGCCTGAACTCACAACTTATTGTAGCAATCATCGGTTATAGAAATAATTATTCGATGTCCGCAAGTTGGTCAGATTTATATTTTAGAGGCCAAGCTTTTGATAAATTTAATTTGTGCTAGCCATGTAGGGTACGCTGTGCGTACCATCAATGCCGAACGCCGAAAGGTACGCACAGCGTACCCTACATGACTTATGACTATATTGTTAATTACCGGAGTTTTTCGCATGGAACAGATTATTAATCTTCATATTGAAAAACTACCTGAAGGCGTTTATTTAGCCACCTCAGATGATATTTCCGGCTTGATTGCCCAGGGACGAACAATAACCGAAACCTTGGAAATTGCGCGTGACGTAGTCAAAATGCTTTTTGAAGCGCAAGCCGAGCACCACTTAGATACAGAAAAAGTCCGGTTAAATCCAGAACAGTTTTTTGGCGTCAGTCATATAGAACATGTCGATCAATTGCTTGAATCTATGCGCGACGAGTGGGAGCACTAAAGCATGAAATATTATTATGCTAGTTCCCAAGCTCCAGCTTGGGAATTCGGTGTGGGAAGCTTTAGCTTCCCGTTTCGCGAAGCTGGAGCTTCGTTACCTGGGTTCCCAAGCTGGAGCTCGGAAACCAGCGTATTTCTTAACTTGATGGCAATAACGCGTTGCGTGGGAACGAGGTTAAATTCCCAATGAAATTCGCCATTCAAGTTAACGCCAGTCCTTACCAATCCAATGCCGGGTATACCGCGTATCAATTTATCAACGCCGCCTTGTCTGCGGGGCATGAAGTGTTCCGGGTGTTTTTTTATCACGACGGCATTTACCACGCGTTCAAATACGCTACGCCGCCGGATGACGAACTCCAGTTCGCCGCGCAATGGAGCGAGCTGGCAAGATTGCATCAGATTGACTTGGTAGTGTGCATTTCCGCCGCCCAACGGCGGGGCTTATTATGCAGCGACGAGGCCCAGCGGCAGGGCAAACAGGATAACGATCTGGCCGATGGCTTTCGCATTTCCGGTTTGGGGCAACTGGTCGAGGCTACATTGGAAGCCGACCGCTTTATCGTATTCGGGTGAGGGCATGAAGAGTTATTTATTCGTACTACGCAAACCGCCGCACAGCGGGGCTCAGGTTCAAGAAATGCTGGATATTATTCTGACCACCGCCGCGTTCGATCAGCATGTCAGTATTTTGTTGCTGGACGATGGTGTGTTTCAGCTGAAAAACGGCCAGAACCCTGAAATCGCGGGCATGAAAGATACCGCAGCCATTTTTAAGGCGCTGGAAATCTACGATGTTAACGACATCTACACCGAAGTGGAGTCGCTACAGGAACGCGGTTTAAAGCCGGGCGACTTGTGTTTGCCGGTGCAAGAGTTTTACCGGAAAGACATAGCAGGATTGATGAAGCGGTTTGATGTGGTGTTTGCTGGGTAGAATAGACTGTCATCAAGAATAATGTTGTGGGGGCGACTTCAGTCGCCCAGTCTATAATCATCCTTTGGTCTATGGGCGACTGAAGTCGCCCCCACAAACTAAAGCCCCTACAATCAGTTAGGTTCAGCCATTATGCCCAGAGATGACTTACATAAAGGACGAGTTTCGCTCGCTTACAATGCTTACTTTGTAACGACTGTAACCCAAAATAGAATTCCGTATTTTCAGGACTTCTATTGTGCAAGACTGTTAGTCACAGAAATGCGCAGGCTGCATGAAGAAAATCAACTTGCGTCATTGGCATGGGTAATTATGCCCGACCATTTGCACTGGCTATTCCAATTGCAGGAAGATCAGAATTTATCCGAAATTGTACGGCTGCTTAAAGGGCGTTCGGCACATAGCGTTAACCACTATTTGCAACGGCAAGGTTCAGTTTGGGATAGAGCTTTTCATGACCACGCGCTAAGAAAAGACGAAGACATCAAGAACATCGCTCGTTATATTGTGGCTAACCCTTTGCGAGCAAAACTGGTTGAAAAGCTGGATGATTATCCGCTGTGGGATGCTGTTTGGTTGTAACAGGCGAGTGAATGTTGAAAGCATCGAAATTCCTTGTGGGGGGCGACTTCAGTCGCCCCCCACAATCTGTTGATTAGCCAGTCAGTTTCTTATACTTCAACCGATGCGGATTATCCGCATCGCTACCCAGGCGGCGATGGCGGTCGGCCTCGTAATCTTCATAGTTACCCTCGAACCAGACCACGTTACTGTCGCCTTCAAACGCCAACATATGCGTGGCGATCCGATCCAGGAACCAGCGGTCATGCGAAATGACCACCGCGCAACCGGGGAAAGCCAGCAAGGCTTCTTCCAACGCGCGCAGGGTTTCAACGTCCAGATCGTTGGTCGGCTCATCGAGCAACAGCACGTTGCCGCCGGTTTTCAGCAGCTTGGCTAAATGCACGCGGTTGCGTTCGCCGCCGGAAAGATCGCCGATACGTTTGCCCTGGTCTGCACCTTTAAAGTTAAAACGGCCGACATAGGCGCGGGACGGCGTTTCATACTTGCCGACCGTAATCAGATCCAGACCGTCGGAAATTTCATCGAACACGGTTTTTTTCGGATCCAGGTCATCGCGCAACTGATCGACATAGGCGAGTTGAACAGTTTGGCCCAGCGTCAAGGTGCCGGAATCGGGCTGGTCGACACCAGCCATCATGCGGAACAGTGTAGTTTTACCCGCGCCGTTCGGGCCGATAATGCCGACGATGCCGCCGGGCGGCAGTTTAAAACTCAAGCCGTTAATTAACAGCTTGTCGCCGAAAGCCTTGCTGATGTTGTCGGCCTCAATCACCACGTCGCCCAAACGGGGGCCTGGCGGAATATAAATTTCCTGCGTCTCGTTACGTTTTTGCACGTCGGATGAAGACAGCTCTTCAAAGCGAGCCAATCGGGCCTTGCTTTTGGCATGGCGGCCTTTGGGGCTGGAGCGTACCCATTCCAACTCTTCTTTCATGGCTTTTTGGCGGGAAGATTCCTGTTTTTCTTCCTGCAACAAGCGGTTGCTTTTTTGTTCCAGCCAGCTGGAGTAATTGCCTTCCCACGGAATGCCGGAGCCTCTGTCCAGTTCCAGAATCCAACCGGCCACATTGTCCAGGAAGTAACGGTCATGGGTTACCGCAACCACGGTGCCCGGATAATCGTGTAGGAATCTTTCCAGCCAGGCGACCGATTCCGCGTCCAAATGGTTGGTCGGCTCGTCCAACAACAGCATGTCGGGGTTGGACAGCAATAAGCGGCACAACGCTACGCGGCGCTTTTCACCGCCTGACAGTTTGGTTACATCGGCATCCCAATCGGGCAAGCGCAACGCGTCGGCGGCGACTTCGAGCTTGCGGTCCAGGTTATGGCCGTCGCAAGCGTTGATGAAGTCTTCCAGGAACGCTTGTTCGGCGGCCAGTTTGTCGAAGTCGGCATCGGGCAGCGCGTAAGCGGCATAGACGGCGTCGAGTTTCGCCAAGGTTTCCTTGATTTCCGCAACCGCTTCTTCGACATTGCCGCGCACGGTTTTATTGGGGTCGAGTTGCGGCTCTTGCGGCAGGTAGCCGATTTTAATGCCTTTGAGCGGGATAGCTTCGCCCTCGATTTCCTTGTCGATGCCCGCCATGATGCGCAGCAGTGTTGATTTACCCGAGCCGTTCAAGCCCAATACGCCGATTTTTGCGCCGGGGAAAAACGACAGCGAGATGTCCTTGAGGATGTATTTTTTGGGCGGGACAATCTTGCCGACCCGGTTCATTGAGTATATGTATTGCGCCATAATGTTTTAGTTTGTCGGTTTAAGGTTGATAGAGAGTGCCGGAAATAGGCGCCTTGGGCGCAGCTTCCGCTCCCGCTCACGCTAAGTAGGTAACGCGATGTCGGCTATTATTCCATGTTATCCGGCAATTTTTAAGCGTTATAGTGCTTTATTGGAATGCGATAGCGCGGAAGGTCGATGCACGATACCAATAAAAACGATTAAGCATTGGGGTTTTCGAACGCGCCGGGTCCTTCAGTTCTGAAGCAGCCATTTCGGCGTTGGGAGGGGAACAGTTTTGACTTGATAGTATTTGCACACAGCAACAATCAGTCACTTAGCGATTCCTTTAAATGTGCCGCTTGAAGTCTGACAATTGATTGTAAGTTATTGATAGTTTATAAAATTATTGATTTGTTAAGTTTTTGTACAATTTAACAAAATACTAATAAAAACCGCAGCTAAGCGGTAAATAAAACAATCAATCCACAGAGTTATCCACAGCTTTTGTGAATAACTTTGGGGTATGTTAAACACTATATTTTGGTGTGAAATAATGTTTCTGTGAATAAAAACGGGCAGGTTTATTAAAGATTCGGCAAATATTGGGGAAGGTGTTGACGAATGTCACTGGTACTGAGCATGGTGATTTCTTTATCGAGTTCGAAACGAACCAGCTTTTTAATCTGTTCCGGCAGATGGCTGCGCAGCAAACCGAGAAAAGAGGGTCCGGCAACAATCAGCAGTTGACCAAATCGGTTTGCGTTGTGCGCGTCTTCCAGATATTGGGCGACGCGATGCGCAAAATTATCCGCTTCGTGTTTTTTCGGATCGGTGGGTTGTTCAAAGGCGTGTCCGCCTCCACCGACGCTTTTGATCTTTCCCGGTAGGTCTGAGGTTATTTCCCGGTCATGCAAACGACCTTCGGTATGAGAAAAGTCTTCGATTTCTTCTAAGGGTGAAGAGGGCGTGTCGGCAGTAAAAATGCGTGCGCGAGTATTGTCGGCAACGAGTATCCAGGTTAATTTCATGATTGTTCCCTCTGCGGCGATTTTGTTGAAGGTGCATATTATTTGCAAAAACCGTTAAATCTAAAAAGCATCCGGTTTTGTTCTGCTGGCTGTAGGATAGAGAAATCAAGTTCTTCAAACAATAAGTAGTAATACCAAGCGGGTGAAGCCTGTGAAGACTTCGGTAATCGTTTTATGCTTTTAGCGCCGCGCTTTCTTTCATGCAAAGCAAAAAGGCCTGTCCGTAACATGGCGCGGACAAGCCTTTGATTAATCGGTTTTTGACAAGCGCATTCAGGCTTTGCACACAGCAACAATCAGTGACTTAGCGTCGCTTTTGAATGAGCGGCATAAAGTCCGATAAAGCAGATGTAAGTGATTGATAGTTTATGAGATTATGGATTTGTTGCATTTTTGTACGATTTAACAAAACACCAATAAAAACCGCAGCTAAGCGATAAGCAGAACAATTAATGCACAGAGTTATCCACAGATTTTGTGAATAACTGACGGGTCTATGATTAACAATCGGTTGGCAACATAAAACGCTTTAGAACGATGGCAGTTAGTACTCAGTCAATCTTATTTTGTCTGTTGATAATTTAATTGTGAGAGCGGCTTTTCTTCATTTGACATTATAAACTTGACTGAGTACTGGCTTTAATTCCTGAAATAGTTATTCAGCGCCATGCCCGTCTTGAACGTAGCCGAAGGAAGGGGAACTTTCGAATCAAGCGGGATAGAGCGTATTGCTCGATTCGGAAAAATGTCCCATCTGTGTCAAAACGTTGCCCGTTAGACCTTCCAGGTTTTAAAAACCTGGAAGGTCTGTATATCGCACGTTTCTCGCGACAGCCCGCAGACACTTGTGCATAACGATGAGCGCAGAGCATGGGAAAGATGAGTTTATGTTTCGGAAAGTTATTACCGACCATATCCTAAGTTAACTGTTTTACGATTGCCATTATGTTGGTCGCACGAAAATCTTGCGGACGGGGTAAAATATCGCATCCGGCATAATAGTAAATCTGAATCAACTTTCTAATCTTCATGCAGCCAGCTTTTGTCCATTTAAGACTCCACACCGAATTTTCCCTGGTCGACGGGATCGTCAAAATAAAGCCCTTGGTCAAGCGTTTGGCCGAGTTAAATATGCCTGCGATTGCGATTACCGAGCACGCTAACCTGTTCTCGCTGGTTAAGGTTTATAAAGCAGCGTTAGGGCAGGGCATCAAGGCGATAGCCGGTTCCGATGTGCTGGTTTTTAATCCCGAAGACCCCGCGACGCCGTATCGCCTGACCTTGCTGGTCAATAACCATGCCGGTTACATCACCCTGACCGAGCTGATCTCAAAAGCGTATCAGGAAGGCCAGCACCAAGGCGTGCCGATGCTCAGGCAGGAGTGGATAGAAGCCAATCATAACGGCCTGATTGCGTTGTCCGGCGCGATGAGCGGGGAGATAGGCAAGGCGCTGCTGGCTGAGAACTTTGATGCGGCCAAGCGCTTGGCCGCGTTTTGGGGCGGCTTGTTCGAGCAAAGCTTTTACCTGGAATTGCAGCGGGTCGGCAAGCCGGAAGAGGAGCGTTATATCGCCGCCGCCGTCGAGCTGGCGCTGGCCACCGACTTACCGGTGGTGGCGACCAATGACGTGCGCTTTGTTCATCAACAGGATTTTGCCGCCCATGAAGTGCGGGTTTGCATCAATCAGGGCCGGGTGCTGGACGATACCCGTCGGCCCAAGGATTACACCGATCAGCAATATTTACGTAGCGTCGAGGAAATGCAGGCGCTGTTCGCCGATATACCGGAGGCCTTGGAAAACACTGTAGAAATTGCCAAGCGCTGCAATTTAAAGTTGACGCTGGGCCAAAACTTCCTGCCCGATTTTCCGGTGCCCGAAGGTATGAATCTGGGCGAGTTTATGGCCGATGAGTCGATGAAAGGCCTGGAAGAGCGTTTGCAGCATTATCCGGCGGTGGGCAAGGGCACGGATGAGGAAAACCGGCGCGTTTATTACGACCGCCTGGATTTCGAGTTGAAAATGATTACCCAGATGGGTTTTCCCGGCTATTTCATGATCGTTGCCGATTTTATCCAATGGGCTAAAAACAATTTGATTCCAGTCGGACCGGGGCGGGGATCGGGCGCGGGCTCGTTGGTGGCGTATGCGCTGAAAATTACCGACCTGGACCCTATCGAATTCGACCTGCTGTTCGAACGGTTCTTGAATCCCGAGCGGGTTTCTATGCCCGACTTCGACGTGGATTTCTGCATGGATCGCCGCGACGAGGTGATCGATTACGTCGCCCGCAATTACGGCCGGGATCATGTGGCGCAGATCATCACCTACGGTTCGATGGCGGCCAAAGCGGTTATCCGCGATGTCGGCCGGGTGCTGGGTTTCGGTTACGGTTTTGTCGATCGCTTGTCCAAGCTGGTTCCGTTTGAAATCGGCATGACGCTGACCAAGGCGCTAAAAGACAGCCCGGAACTGAAACAGCTTTACGACACCGAAGAGGAAGTTAAAAGCCTGATCGATATGGCGCTATCGCTGGAAGGCACGTCCAGGAACGCCGGAAAACACGCCGGCGGGGTGGTGATTTCGCCGACCAAGCTGACCGACTTTACGCCGCTGTATTGCGATCAGGACGGCAATAACCTGGTTACCCAGTTCGACAAGGACGACGTCGAAGCGGTCGGTCTGGTCAAATTCGACTTTTTGGGCTTACGCACCCTGACCATTATCGACTGGGCCTTGCAGGACATTAATGCCAAACAACAGAAACTGGGCAAGCCGCCGGTCGATATAACCACCATTCCCCGAGATGATCCTGACTCATACAAACTGCTGACCAACGCCCAGACCACCGCCGTATTCCAGCTCGAATCGCGCGGCATGAAGGAGCTGATCAAAAAACTGAAACCCGACTGCTTCGACGACATTATCGCGCTGGTCGCGCTGTTCCGTCCGGGGCCTTTGGAATCGGGCATGGTCGACGATTACATCAACGTCAAGCACGGCGCTAAAGCCGAGTATGCGCATCCGCTGTTGGAGCCGATTTTGAAGCCCACCAACGGCGTTATTTTGTATCAGGAGCAGGTGATGCAAATCGCCCGTGAAATGGCGCTGTATACGCTGGGCGGAGCGGATATGCTGCGCCGGGCGATGGGTAAGAAAAAGCCGGAGGAAATGGCCAAGGAGCGGGACAAATTCATGTCCGGCTCGGTGCAAAATCAGGTTGACGAAAAAATCGCCACCTATGTGTTCGATTTGATGGAGAAATTCGCCGGTTACGGTTTCAACAAATCGCATTCAGCCGCTTACGCGCTGGTTGCTTATCAAACCGCTTGGCTGAAAGCCCATTACCAGCCCGAGTTCATGGCCGCGGTGATGTCCGCCGATATGGACAACACCGATAAAGTGGTGATCCTGATTGAAGAATGCAGGCAGATGAAGTTGGACATTTGTCCGCCTACGATCAATGTTTCAAAATACAAATTCACCGTTAACGACGCAGGACAAATCGTGTACGGCCTGGGCGCGCTAAAGGGAGTAGGCGAAGCGGCCATTGAAGAAATGCTGGTCGAGCGGGAAGCAAACGGGCCGTTTTCCGGCTTGTACGATTTATGCAAGCGGGTCGATTTGCGCAAATTCAATCGGCGGGTGCTGGAAGCCTTGATACGCGCCGGGGCTTTCGATGAGTTCGACGATAACCGGGCCGGGCATTTGGCCGAGTTGCCGACAGTATTAAAAGTCGCCGAGCAGCACGGCAAAAATGCGCAAACCGGTCAGAACGATTTGTTCGGTCTGGCCGTTAATGTTGAAAATATCGACGCTGCTCATGCTTATGCCACAGTGGTTGAGTCGTGGTCGGAAAATGAGCGGCTGGCGGCGGAAAAGCTGGTGTTGGGCTTGTTTTTGACCGGGCATCCGATCAACCAATACGAGGCTGAATTAAGGCAGTTTACCAACGGCACTATCGAGTCGTTGCTGGCCAATGTGGAACGCTCCAAAAGCAGGAAGATGGAAGCCCGAACCGCCGGTCTGGTCGTCGAAGTGCGCACCCGTCAGACCAAGAACGGCAAAACGATGGGCTTTGCGACCATTGATGATAGAACTGGAAGGCTTGAAATTGCGGCGTTTGGCGAAGTTTACGAAAAATACCGGGGCATTTTTTCCCGCGACAGCCTGTTGATAGCCGAAGGTGCATTGGGAATTGATGATTATTTGGGAACGCTGCGCTTGACGGTAGAAAAGCTGTACAGCATGGAGCAGGCCAGGGAGGCTTTTGCCAGAAGCATCCAGTTGGTATGGAATGCGCTAGATGGCGATGATTTTGCGGCGAAGTTGATTGCCGTTCTGGAACCATTTAAAGGCGGCGGTTGTCCGGTGGGTATCAGTTATACGTCAAAGGTTGCAAAAGCGGGTTTACAGTTGGGCGATGAGTGGCGCGTCCATCCCACCGATGAACTGGTGGCGCGATTGAGGGCGTTGCTGGGAAGCGAGGCTGTTGAGGTTAAGTACAGGTAGAAAGTATGTAGAATGAATTCACCACGAAGGCACGAAGTTTTTATTTTCTTCGCGAACTTCGCGGTGAATTTTTTTGAGTTGGCGGTTTTGGCGGGTAAAACAACATGGCCCATCAATCGCGCCGATCCACTCGCTATTCCGTTTCTTGCCTTACCGCTTCAACCGGTCTTGGCGCTGCTTCAGCTACCGGTTTTGGTGCCGGAGCGGGTTCAACGGTAGCGGTCGGTTTTTCGGCTTCTGAATCCCGGTAGCCGGTATTATCCTGGCTGGGGACATTAGCCGGAGCTTCCGGACGTTCGGTTCTTTCCGCTCTTTGTGCAAAGTCATTGTCATAAGAACGGGGGGCCGGACGCGACTCGTCACTGCTTTCTCCGGACGCTTCATACGCGGCATTCGAATCGCCATCTGTTTCAGGCTTTTTGTAGTTGGGATTACGCGGTCTTCTGCGATTCGGCCCTCTTCTGGCATTGTTTCTTTTGGGATGTTCTCCGGCAGTAGCAGGAGCCTGTTCCGGCGCGCTTGACACAATTTCGCTAACCTCGACAGCTTCACTTTTAACGGTCTCGGTTTTTGTTACAGGCGGATTAGCCGGGTCGAGATTGCGTTTTACGTTTCTGCCTTGACCGCGCGGCGGACGGTTTGGACGTGGCGCGTCCGGATTTTGTTCCGGTTTTAATTTTGGCGCATGTCCTTGTTCAGGCGCTTGCACTTGTTCCTGATTCGGATGTTGTCCGCGGCCTTGACCACGTCCGCGTCCGCGGCCTCTGTCCTGATTTTGACCTTGGCCTTGACCTTGACCTTGTCTGTTGCCTCGGTTTTTGTTCGGCTGGCCCTCGTCGACCGGCTTGGCTCGTTCAGTGCTTTGTTGAACGGCGACCGTTACCTTTGCTTTAGGGGCTGTGCTGGTGCCGGGGCCTATCAGTTTATGCCAGAAGCGTTGAATCAGGCTGGCCGATTCGCTTTTGTTTTGCACCGGTGCAGGAGAATCGTGCAGGAATTCCTTGACGGCCGCTTTCGTGGTGCTTGGTTTTACTTGCTGGGCAAATTCAGGGATAGTGATGTCTTCGGCTTTGATTTGCAAGTAACTGGCTTTATTGTCGCCGGACTCTTTTTCCTTGATGCGCTCAATGTCATAGGCCGGTGTTTCCAAATGCTTGCTGGGCAGAATGACAATGCCGACTTTCAGGCGGTTTTCAATTTGCTCAATGGCGCTACGTTTTTCGTTTAACAGGAAAGTCGCGCACTCAATCGGCAGGTGGGCAATGACTTTTTCGGTGCCTTTCTTCATCGCTTCTTCTTCAAGAATACGCAATACCGAAAGCGCGACCGATTCTACATTGCGAATCGTACCCTGGCCTTTGCAACGCGGGCACGGCAATTGCGTCGAGTCGCCGAGCGAAGGCCGCATTCTTTGTCTGGACATTTCCAGTAGGCCGAAACGCGAGATGCGGCTGGTCTGAATGCGGGCGCGGTCGATTTTAAGCGCGTCGCGCAGGTGATTTTCAACGGTTTTCTGGTTCTTATTGGACATCATGTCGATGAAGTCGATAACAAACAGGCCGCCCAAGTCGCGCAATCTCAGTTGGCGGGCAATTTCGTCGGCCGCTTCCAGATTGGTATTCAGCGCGGTTTCTTCGATGTCGCTGCCTTTGGTGGCGCGTGCCGAGTTGATGTCGATGGAGGTCAGCGCTTCGGTATGATCGATAACCAATGATCCACCGGACGGCAAGGATACTTCCCGACCGTAAGCGACTTCAATCTGGGATTCAATCTGGTAACGGTTAAACAGCGGAACGGCATCCTGATACAGTTTCGCCTTGGGCAAAAAGTGCGGCATGACTTGTTTCAAGAAGTTTTGCACCAGTTTGAAAGCGTCTTCATTGTCGATCAGTATCTCGTCGATATTGCCGCGCAAATGGTCGCGCAAAGCCCTGATGATAACGTTGCTTTCCTGAAACACCAGAAACGGGGCTGAATGTTCGCTGGCAGAGCGCTCTATGGCTTCCCAGAGTTGCAGCAAATAATTTAAGTCCCATTGCAATTCTTCGACATTTTTGCCGCATCCTGCCGTTCTAACAATGAGTCCCATGGTTTCAGGGATCTCAAGTGCGGCCATCACTTCACGCAGGTCGCTGCGGGTTTCGCCTTCGATGCGGCGGGAAATACCGCCCGCTTTAGGATTGTTTGGCATCAGCACCAGATAGGTGCCGGCCAGGCTGATATAGGTGGTTAAAGCCGCGCCTTTGTTGCCGCGTTCTTCTTTTTCAATCTGAACAACGATTTCCTGACCTTCTTTAATCAGGTCTTTTATGGCTGGACGGCGGCCGTCGTTTTCGACGCCTTCTTGTAGGTGACGGTAGAGCGGAGAGATTTCTTTGAAAGGTAAAAAACCGTGTTTTTCTGCGCCGTAGTTTACAAAGGCGGCTTCCAAACTGGGTTCTACGTGGGTTACTATGCCTTTGTAAATGTTTGATTTTTTTTGTTCTTTCGAAGGTACTTCTATGTCAAAATCATACAGTTTTTGACCGTCTACCAAAGCGACTCGCAGTTCTTCCGGTTGCGTAGCGTTGATAAGCATTCTTTTCATTCAATGTTCCTTGTTGTGTCCTGCTCCATGGTCAGATTTTACTGAACAGACTGGTTTGGGTCATCGTGTTTGTGGAGAAGGGCCTGCTAAAGCCGCTCCGACATAACTTAGTTTTTTACGGATTTAATGTTCCGTTTCTGCGTGTTGTAATGGGTATCCCGCTCTTCACTTAGGTGAAGGCCGTGGATAGTCGCACGGGCAGAGTCTAAGCAAATAATATTCTTTCTTCAGTCTTAGTTGTAAATTCCGTCTTAAACAGGAGTTATAAATCGTTCGTCTAGGGTCGAACGATGAACCCGAAAATCTTAAAATGATGAGCCAGCGTGGGATTAATCGCTACGTTAATCATCATCGAGTATTGCTCCAAGGCAGTTTTGTTAGTAAAAACCGCAGAGCAAGAGCATGTTTTTTATATTAAAAAAACCTGCTTAATATAGCAATCTTATTGCTATACATCAATTTAAAGAATCAATCATAAGCAGATGCTGGTATTATTTACCCATGAATAGTGAAGAAAAAACCGTAACACCCAAAGTTCAACTGGTCGAAATTACCGAAGAGAATTGCGATCAACGCTTGGATAATTTTTTAATTGCCCGCTTGAAGGGCGTACCTAAAAGCCGAATTTACCGTATCGTTCGTAAAGGTGAAGTGAGGGTTAATAAGGGACGCGTCGATGTTAAATATCGTCTGGCGACCGGCGATATTGTCAGAATTCCGCCGGTCAGAGTGGCCGAACGAAGCGAAGAGTCATATGTTCCTCAGGGTTTGCAAGCGGCATTGCAACAGGGCATTTTGTTTGAAGATGAGGGTTTCCTGATCGTCAACAAACCGGCCGGTTACGCAGTGCATGGCGGCAGCGGCGTGAGTTCCGGGATTATCGAAGGACTGCGTCTGTTAAGACCCGAAGCGCACTTTTTGGAGCTGGTGCATCGGCTCGATAAAGACACCTCCGGTTGTTTGATCATCGCCAAAAAGCGTAGCGCGCTGAAATTGTTGCATGAGTTGTTTCGCGACAATCATATCCATAAAACCTATGTAGCTTTGCTGGCAGGGCAATGGGCCAGGAAAAAGCTGGTGGTCAATGCGCCTTTGCTGAAAAATGTCGCCAAAGGCGGCGAGCGCATGGTGGTGATTAGCCCGGCCGGTAAAGAGGCCGAGACGCTGTTTCGGCGCTTGACATTATTCGGCGACGCGACGCTGGTTGAGGCCTCGCCAAAAACCGGACGGACCCATCAAATACGGGTTCATGCCGCGAGTCTTGGGCATCCGATCGTCGGCGACGAACGTTATGGACGGGATGAAATTAACCAGAAATTTAAAGGCCGGGGCTATAAACGCATGTTCCTGCATGCGGAAAAGTTAAAATTTCAGCATCCGGTTTCCGGTGTGCCGTTAACCATTTTGGCGCCTCTGCCGCCGCAATTGGAAGATTTGTTAAAACATGAACAACAAGTTTGATTTAATCATATTCGACTGGGACGGCACCCTGATCGATTCGATAGACTGGATCGTACATTGCCTGCAAACGGCGGGTAAGCACTGCGGCTGCGGCATCCCTGAGCCTCAGGCGGCAAAAGACGTGATCGGCCTGAGCATTACCAAGGCCTGCGCCAAGCTGTTTCCCGGCGTCGACCAGGAAACGCTGAGCCGATTGACGGACTGCTATCAGCAAACGTATTTGTCCAGACAGCTGGATCGGGGCGATTTATTTCCCGGCGTTTACGATATGTTGGTGGAACTGAAACAGGCCGGTTATCAACTGGCCGTCGCTACCGGAAAAACCAGAGCGGGCTTGCAGGAGGCACTACAGGCGACAGATACCGAAGCGCTGTTTTGCATCACCCGATGTTCCGATGAGACCGCCTCTAAGCCGGATCCGCTGATGCTGCACCAGATTATGCGGTACGCGAATGCGGCGAATGAGCGGAGTTTAATGGTGGGCGATTCCACCCATGACTTGCAAATGGCGATGAATGCCCAAATATCGTCGATAGCAGTGTCGTGCGGAGCGCATCCGGAACACATATTGCAGCGCTACAATCCGTTGATGTGCTTACAGCAGCCGGCGGAATTACTGAATATTATTAGAGGTTAACAAGGCATGGACAATCAGAACAAAGCAGATGTTACACGGGAATCCGGTTGGGAGCGGGAGGTTCTTGAAAAACTGGCGCTGGCCGCAATCACCGAGCAAACCCGGGCAAGGCGCTGGAGCGTTTTTTTTAAGAGCTTGATGTTTGTGTATTTGATCGCCGTGTTCGGCGTGGCCATGTATCCAAAGCTCAGTAAGGATATTGGCGTTGACAGCAAGGATCATACCGCCGTTATCGATGTGGTCGGCATGATTGCCGAAGGCAAAGAGGCTAATGCCGACAGCATTATCGAAAGCTTGAGAAATGCGGTCAAAGACAAGCACACCAAAGGCATCATCCTGCATGCCAACTCGCCGGGCGGCAGCCCCGTGCAGTCGTCTTATGTCTATGAGGAAATCAGGAAAACCAAAAAAGAACACCCTGAGTTGCCGATTTATGCCGTGGTCAGCGATATTTGCGCGTCGGGTTGCTATTTTATTGTCTCGGCCAGCGACAAAATTTTTGTCAATCCCTCCAGTCTGGTCGGTTCCATCGGCGTACTGATGGACGGTTTCGGCTTTGTCGACGGCATGCAAAAACTGGGCGTAGAGCGGCGCTTGTTCACGGCCGGCGCACATAAAGCCATGCTCGATCCTTTTTCGCCGTCTAAAGAAGACGAAACGCAGTATATACAAGGTCTGCTAAACCAAGTGCATCAGCAATTTATCGGCGCGGTTAAAGCCGGTCGCGGCGACCGGCTTAAAGAAAATCCCGACATGTTCTCAGGACTGGTCTGGACAGGTGAAGAAGGCGTGAAACTGGGCATCGTTGACGGCGTCGGCAATCAGGATTATGTCGCCAAGGAGCTGATCGGCGCGGAAACACAGGTTGATTTCAGTCGTCAGGAGCACTTGCTGGATAAGATCGCAGGCAAGTTGGGCGCATCTTTCGGGCAAACAATAGGCAGCTTGGTTCAGGGCGTATCGTTACGCTAAAGGTTCAGCATCGATTCAGGGTGATCGGCTAAAATGCTTATCACCCGATAATCCTAAAAACCGCAACTTGTCCACGAAAAGCACGAAGGACGCGAACTGAATCAGTAGAGCTTATTCACGCTTCGGAGCGCTCTACAATTTGGTGTTTTTCGTGGATCAAATAATTTTTAGCGGTTTAAGGGATGAAGAAATTACAAAAATACCGTTTATTGATGCAAGACGCGGGGAGATGCAGGGTGGATAAGCGTAGCGCATCCACCTATAGCTGATAAGGGCGGATCCGCTTATCCGCTCTACAATTAAAATCGGTATGTTTACAGTTTCTCTCTCCCTAAGTTGAACAAATATTTTGCACTTGGATTGCCCATGAGAAATTTGCTTAAAGTAGTCGTCGTCAGCTTGCTGTTTTCCAATAGCTGTTTTGCAGATAATAACCGGTTGGCAACCATCAGTTTGGACGACGCAACCAAGCAAATCATCGAAGGCACCTACAACAAGGTGCTTGGCGCGCAAACGGAAATCATTGACGGCAAAGCCGTCCATATCATTAAAGTGCTGACCCCTGACGGCCGTATCCGGTATTACAAAATCGATGCGGAAACCGGCCAATTAGTTAACTAAGCTCGATAGACGAAAAACATGCGCATTCTAGTTGTTGAAGATGAAGTAAAACTTTGCGAACAAATTCAGCAGTTCTTCGCCGATAAAGGTTTTGCCGTTGATACTGCAAACACCGGTCAAGACGGCTATTTCATGGGCAAGGAATACCCGATTGATGCGGCTGTAATCGACCTTGGCCTGCCCGATTTTTCCGGTATAGAACTGATCAAGCGCTTGCGTAAAGATAAGGTGACCGTGCCCATCCTGATTTTAACCGCTCGTAGCCGCTGGCAGGAAAAAGTAGAAGGGTTGGAAGCGGGAGCGGATGATTACCTGGTTAAACCGTTTCATTATGAAGAATTGCAGGCGAGGATTAACGCTTTGATAAGGCGGTCGGCCGGGGTGGCGCATCCGGTCTTAACCCACGACAATATCGAGCTGGATACCGTGGCTCAGGAAGTTACCGTATCCGGCGTCAAGCAGGAATTAACCGCTTACGAATACAAGGTGCTGGAGTACCTGATGTTCCGCAAGGGCGAAGTGGTTTCAAAATCGGTATTGACCGCCCACATTTACGATGAAGACTTTGACCGGGACAGCAATGTACTTGAGGTTTTTATCGGGCGATTAAGAAAAAAGCTCGATCCCGACGGCACGCGCAAACCCATTGAAACCTTGCGCGGACGGGGCTACCTGATTTCCGCCAAACACGATTGATTCGATTCTCAAGTCATATTTTGAAAAGTAAGTTCTTTTAATGAAACTTACGGTCCCCCGATTATCCCTAAAGGCCTTGGATGCAGGTTAAATCATTAAGCTTTCGACTGCTGGTTTCGGCAGGCCTTGTGCTTGCCGCATTTTTCGCGCTGGCTTCGGTGGTGCTTGAACAGGGCTTTCGCGAGAGCGCCGAACAGGCTTTAAAGGAAAAGTTGCAGGTTTACGTGTATTCGCTGTTATCGGCCGCCGAGCTTAAAAACTCCGGGGATTTAAGCATGCCGGCCAACTTGCCGGAACCGCAGTTTGCAACGCCCGGTTCCGGTCTTTACGGCTTTATACATTCGGCAAAAAAAAACCTGCTATGGCGTTCGCCGTCGGCCATCGGGCTTAATGTAACGCCCCCGCCGGAATTAATCGCAGGCAATTCCGCCTTTTTGTTGGCCGAGCACGGGCGTTACGCGCTGCATTACGCGGTCATCTGGAAAAATGTAGTCGGTGTCGAACGCGAATATATCTTTACCGTGACTGAAGATGCCCAGTTTGTCAGCAATCAGGTGGAGAGATTTAGAAAGACCTTAAGGGTCTGGCTATTGGCTTTAGGTTTGGTGCTGATATTTATTCAGCTGGCTTTATTGCGCTGGAGCATAAAGCCTTTACGGATTATCGTGAAAGATCTTGAGGCGATAGAAAAAGGCCGTAAAACCCATTTAGACGGCGACTATGCTACGGAATTGGAAGGTCTTGCCGGTACTCTTAACGCCTTTATCAACAGTGAGCGGGCGCATCTGGAACGTTATCGCAATGCGTTGGCGGACTTGGCGCACAGCCTGAAAACGCCGCTGTCGATATTGCGCGGCTGCGCCGAGTCTTTCAGCGTTAACAAGGAGACGGTAAAGGAACAGATTGTTCGCATGGATGAAATCGTCGAGTATCAATTACAGCGGGCGGCGGCCAAGGGCGAGCATAAAACCGCCGGCGCCGTGGATTTGTCGCTGATTATAAAAAAAATATGCGCATCGCTGGGCAAGGTTTATATCGATAAAAACATCAATTTCGATAGGGCCGTGCCGGAACAAAGCCTGATTTATTACGATGAAGGCGACCTGTACGAAATAGCCGGGAACCTGATGGATAACGCCTGCAAGTGGTGCCGCAGCACGGTGAAGCTTACCATTTCTCTGAATGCGCGCAAAGGCAGGCGGAATTTTGCGCTGTTGCTGGAGATTGAAGACGACGGGCCGGGAATCCCAGCCGGAAAATTGGCGGAAATTTTAAAAAGGGGCGTACGCGCCGACGAAAATATCCACGGGCACGGTATCGGCATGGCCGTCGTTTACGAATTAATCGGTCTGTTGGGCGGGCTGCTGGAAGGCAAAAAGAGCGAAACGCTGGGCGGCATGAAATGGAGTGTTTATTTGGCGTAATGGTTTGGACAGATTAGTTCCAGCCGATTTCAGGGCATGATAAAGCAGGGGAGTATAACCTGCTGTGTTGAGCAAGCTTACGACACCTGCTTCAACATCCCCAGGCCGTTAGGTTTTTTAACGACTTGCAGTTGGGCTTTAAAGCGCTTTTGCACGCCTTCAACATGGGAAATAACGCCGACGGTTTTGCCGTGGGTTTGCAGGCCTTCCAAGGTGCTGATGACGGTATAAAGCGTCTCCGCGTCCAGGTTGCCGAAGCCTTCATCGAGAAATAACGAATCCACCGACTTGCCGTTATTGGCCAATTCCGAAAGTCCCAGCGCCAGCGCCAGGCTCACCACAAAACTCTCGCCGCCGGACAAGGTCTTGGGCAGGCGGCGCGCATTGGCTTGATAAGTATCTTCAACTTCCAACGCTAAACCCTGTTCGCTGGGCATCTGCCGCAGATAATAACGGCCGCTGATTTTTTCCAGTACGGCATTGGTTTGGGACAATAGTCGGTCGGCGACCCGTTGTTGAACCCGGCGACGAAAAGCCATGCCGCTTTCCTCGGCTATTTGAGCGGCTTCGGCGCTGCACAGACGGGCAATTTCCTCTTGATCCTGTAATTGAGCCAGGATCGCGTCGGCTTTCTGTTGGTATTGCTTTTGCTCGTTCAACTGCTGTTCCAGGCGTTGCGCTTCCAGACCGGCTATCGTCAGCTTCTCGGTCACGCTTTTCAGTTGGGCATCAAGCTGCTCCGGGCTTAGTTCCGTTGCGACCGGCGCATTTTCGGCTTCCAATTCAAGCCGGCTTTTTTCCAGCTCTATGGTTTTGGCGTCAATCTCCTGTTCCAATTCGGCCAGATGCCGCTCCAGTTCCGGTTGGTGTTGCAGCAGTTCCAGCGTTTCCGTCAGCTGGTGCAAGTCGGCAAATTGCGTTCCCTGTAATTTGCCCTGCAACGCCTGCTTCAGGGCGGCGAGTTCGGCTTCCAGTTTGGCAATCAGTTGTTCCTTGTCGGCAATCAGTTTTTGCTTTTCGATCAATGCCAAGTGCAGGCCGACGATTTCTTCGCTTTGCAGTTGTTGGTTGTAGTGCTCAAGTTTTTCACTATATGCTGTTATTTCAGTCCGGCAATGCTCTACTTTTGCCTTCAATACGTCCAGTTCCTCGGTTAAGCTTTTTTGACGGAAAACATAGCTTTGATAGTCCTGGCGACGCGCATTCAGCCGGTCGAACAAGGCATCCTCTTTGCCTTTGGCGGGCATTTTTTCGCCCAGCGAGGCTAATTGCGCAAGCACCTTGTCGGCCAGTTGCTGCTCTTCCTGCTGACAGGTAGCCAATGCCGCGGCGTAATCGATTTCTTCCTTGGGACGCTCCCGCCATTCGGTATCCAGTTGCCGAGAGTTTAGCTGTAAGCGTTCAACAGTGGCTTCGCCCTTGGCGATCAAGGCTTCCAGTTGTTCGATGCCGGCCTGTTTTTTTCGATAGTCGGCGACTACGGCGGTAATGGTTTTTAATGCGCTGATTTCGGTCTTTAAGCGGTGTTGCAGCAACCCCAGTTTATTGATTTTCATGTCTTCGCTGGCGGTGTTAAGACGGTTGCACAAGGTTTGCCATTGGGATTTGATCTTGACCTGTTCTGTCTGATTGGCCTGATTTTTTTCCGCCTGTCTTCGCGTCGCTTTAAGCTGTTGTTCCAGCTTGGCGGCCGCTGCCGTTAAGGATTTTATTTTCGCCTTTTGATCCGTCAAGGCTTGTTGGGAATTGGCTTCTTTCGGTGGGTGTTGGACATAGGGATGCTTCAATGCGCCGCATAAAAAACAAGGTTCGCCATCGACAAGATGCGGCCGGTCCGCGGCCATTTTTCTGAGCAACGTTTCACGGAACACAGCCGTTTCCAGCGTCAGTTTGATGTTTTCTTCCCGGCCGGTTTCCTGTTTTAACGCCGCAAGTCCGGATTCCAGTTCCTCAATATCATGATTCGGCTGCTCTTTGCGAGCAAAGATGCCGAAAAAGCTAAAACCGCTTTTGGTCAGCTTTTGGTAAGTTACAGCAAGGGCATAGAGTGCCCGAAAATCCTTAACCCGCTCTTGCTGCTCTTGTTGAAACTCCTCAAGTTCAGCCAGATTCCTGCCCTGCGCCAGTCGTTCCAGCGCTTTTTTTGCCTGCGGCAGCTTGTGGTTTAACTCGGCAATTCTTTTATTTTCCTGGGCAATGGCGGAGCTGTTGTTTTTCAGCGATGCGGCCGTATTTTTGGACCATTTGGTGAATGTTTTTTGTTTTTCTTTCAGCTCGGCCAGTTCCGCCCGGAGATTTTTTAACCGGCCTGTTTCGGGGAAACTTGCCAGCAACGATTCATCCGCGGCATGTTCTTCGAGCCATTTTGACGCCGTGGCAAGATGGGATGTTTTATCATCAATCTGAATGCCTAACGATTGCCATAGATCCGATTCCGATTGCCGCTGAGAGCTAAGCTGACCTATCCGGGCCCTGATTTCGGATAGGGTTTGACCTTGTTCGGTAACCGATTTATGAGGCAATTGATCCGGAGCCGTTTTATCTGCGCCGATACGGTCTTGTATGTGCTTAAGTTCGCCGCGAAAGTCAGCGAGTATTGCTTTATCCTGATGAATATGGTGATTTTTTTCCTTAATTACAGCCAAATCATCTTTAAACGGCAGGGCGTTCTGAGCCGTAGCCAGCTGATCCAGTTTTTGCCGCTCGATTTCCGATAGCGTTTGGGTTTGCTGTAGGTTTTTTTCCTGGTCGGCAATTCTGTTTTGTAGCGTCAACACATTTTGCAGTGAGGCTTGCTGCTGTTTCAGGTCGCTTTGCGCCTCCCGCAATTCGGCCGATTGATCGGTAAAATCGATCAAATCATGCTCGCAGGCTTCCAGCTTTCCCGGCTCCATGATCGGTATAACCGATAAGTCCTGTTTTAAATAATCCAGGCGTCGTTGCGCTTCATCGGCTTTTTCATTGACTTCATTTCTATAGTCTTCATAAATATCGGCACTGATGATTTTTTCCAGAATGTCCATGCGCTCATTGTCCAGCGCGTTCAGGAATGCGGCAAAATCGCCCTGAGCCAACAGTATCGAGCGGGTGAAATTACGGAAATTCATTCCGGTGATCTCGGTAATGCGCGCGCAGACCTGCTGGGTCGTGGTCGCCAGCACTTCGCCGTCGCTCAAGCGGGTCAACTTCATTTCAGGCGGCGTTAATTCGCTCTCGGGATTCGCATCACGCCGTTGCGCACGCCAGCCGGACCGGTATTTCACCTTGTCCAGAGCAAATTCGATTTCCGAAAAACACTCAGCCGTATGTTGGGTCATCACATGTTCGGCAGGGCGGTTAAAGCGAAAAGTCTCGCCATATAAGCCCAGAGTGATGGCGTCTAAAATACTGGACTTTCCCGAGCCGTTAGGGCCGGTAATGGCAAAAACCCCGGTATCCGAAAAAGGCGATTGTTCAAAATCGATCCGGCTTTCGCCTTCCAATGAGTTGATATTTTTGAAATGAATATTGAGTATTTTCATTGGCTGACGATGTTGCTTTGCAACAGCTGGGGATTTTTAAATGAAATATTATAACGCTGTCCGGCGATTTTTTCCCAACCTATGCGACATGCTGTCATAACCGGTAAATATAATGACTGACACAAAGCGGCATAACCTGGAGTTTTTGAAGAAGTCGATGAAAACCATGTTTGCCAAAATTAAATAAAACATCTGCTAAAATGGCGCAAGGAGGAAATCTAATGCTGAAAAAAACTTTACGCTGGCTGTTGACCTTGATTTACAAGGTTGAAATCAAAGGGTTGGACAATTACGAAAAGGCCGGGAAACGCGTGCTGATTATATCCAATCACACGTCCTTTCTGGACCCGCTACTGTTGGGCGTATTCTTGCCCGATGACATCACTTTTGCGATAAACACCCAGATTTCCGAGCGCTGGTGGTTGAAGCCTTTTTTGGTGTTATCCCGCGTTTTTCCAATGGATCCGACTCATCCTATATCGTTGAAGGATTTGATTCATCATTTACAGCAAGATTCCCGCATCGTTATTTTTCCTGAAGGGCGCATTACCGTAACCGGCTCGTTGATGAAAATTTACGACGGCACCGGTATGGTCGCCGATAAGTCCGAAGCGGCGATATTGCCGGTACGCATTGAGGGCGCCGAATATACGCATTTTTCCAGGTTGCGCAATATCGTCCGCTTACGCCTATTCCCCAAAATCACCATTCAGATATTGCCGCATACTTTCGTTTCGCCTCCACCTGAATTAAGGGGTAAAAACCGGCGTAAATACAGCGGACACATTTTGGCGGATATTATGACTGAAATGATGTTTGCCACCAGTCATTACCGGCAAACCATTTTCGCCAGCCTGCTTGAAGCGCGCAAGATACACGGCGGCAAGCATACGGTTGCCAACGATCTGGAGCGCATTCCGCTATCCTACGACAACTTGATTACCCGCACCATTGTCATCGGCAACGCCTTAAAGAAGACAACGGTCGAGGGGGAAAATGTCGGGGTTTTTTTGCCCAATTCGACCAAAACCCTGTCGGTTATTCTGGGCTTGCAACTTTATGGCCGGGTGCCGGCGATGTTGAATTATTCAACCGGATCAGCCGGCATGGTTTCCGCCTGCAACACGGCGCAAGTCAAAACCGTGTTGACTTCCCGCCGCTTTATCGAGATGGGCAAGTTAACCGAGGAAGCCGAGCACTTGGGCGAACAGGTCAAGCTGGTTTATCTGGAAGACTTGGCCGCGCGCCTGTCCGGATGGGACAAATTCCAGGCGTTGGTGCAATGCAAAACCGCTAATATCTGGTACAAACACACCCAATACAGCCCAGACAGTCCGGCGGTGGTTTTATTCACCTCCGGTTCCGAAGGCACGCCCAAAGGCGTGGTATTGTCCCACGCCAATATCCTGTCCAACCTTAAGCAACTGGAAGCCCGGATCAATTTTACGGCGCGGGATGTGGTGCTCAATTTTCTGCCGATGTTCCACTCCTTCGGCTTTACCGTCGGCACTATGCTGCCGATACTGCACGGCATGACCACCTTTTTCTATCCGACCCCGCTGCATTACGCGGTCATTCCCGAAATCGCTTATGAAATCAGCGCCACCATCATGTTCGGCACCAATACCTTTTTAGCCGGTTATGCTAAAAAAGCCCATGCTTATGATTTTTTCAATATGCGTTATGTGGTTGCCGGCGCGGAAAAATTGCAGGAAACCACCCGTCGGCTTTGGGCGGATAAATTCGGCATACGCATACTGGAAGGTTATGGCGCCACCGAAACGACCCCTATCGCCTCGGTCAATACGCCGATGGATTTTAAAGCCGGGACCGTAGGCCGGTTTATGCCGTCTATGGACTACCAGCTGGAGCCGGTCGAAGGCATTGAAGAGGGGGGCAGGCTGCATGTCAGCGGGCCCAATATCATGTTGGGTTACCTGCTGGCCGACAACCCGGGCAAGCTGGTTGCGCCTAAATCGATCTACGGCGACGGCTGGTACGACACCGGCGATATTGTGCATGTCGATAATGAAGGCTTTCTCAGCATACGCGGCCGCAGCAAACGTTTTGCCAAAGTCAGCGGCGAAATGGTCTCATTAACCGCCGTAGAGCAGCTGGCGACCAATGCCTGGCCGGATGCGCATCATGCTGCAATCAGCCTGCCGGATGCCAAAAAAGGCGAACAGGTTATTTTGCTCACCACCCATAAACAAGCGACGGTTAGCGATTTGGCGGCGGCCTCTAAAGGCGTGGCTCTTATTCTTTTGCCCAAGAAGATTTTGGTGGTTGATGCGATTCCGGTGATGGCGACCGGTAAAACCAATTATATTGCAGTGACGGAACTGGCGGCCGGCAAGGCATAGAAGAGGCTAAAGGCTAAAGGCTAAAGGCTAAAGGCTAAAAATTGAAAAAGTTCTTAAACCGCAATGCAAGTTTTTTGTCCTTCGCCTTTTGCCCTTTGCCTTAAATAATTATGAACAAACAAATCTATCCCTTACTGATCGCCCAGTTCTTATCCGCATTTGCCGATAACGCTATTTTGTTCACAGTGATTGCCATGGTGATGCAATCTGCACAGCTGGCAAGTTGGTACGTTCCGGCCTTGCAAAGTGCGTTTCTGGTTGCCTTTGTATTGCTTGCGCCGTGGGTCGGCGGATTTGCCGATAATCATCCCAAATCCAGGGTGTTGATTATCGGCAATCTGATTAAAGCGGCAGGTGCAGCATTATTGCTGTGCAACGTGGAACCGTTGATCGCTTATTGCGTGGTCGGTGTCGGCGCGGCCATTTACAGTCCGGCTAAATACGGCATCTTGCCTGAGCTGGCAGGGCATGAGTTTTTGGTTAAAGCGAACAGCTGGATTGAAGGCTCCACCATCCTGGCTATTTTACTGGGCATGATGATAGGCGCCAAGGTCGCGGATTATTCGATAACGTGGGCGTTAATCGGCACCATCGCCATGTTTATAATCTCCGCATTGAGCACCTTGTTTTTACCGGCGAGCATTGCCACAAAAGCCGCTCCCGGTTCGGCATTGCCGATGTTTTGGCGGGAAATAGGCCTGTTTTTTTCTACGCCTAGATCGCGCTTCGCCATTCTCGGCGGCTCTTTATTCTGGGCCGCGGCGGCAACCTTAAGGGTGATTATTGTGGCCTGGGCGCCGCTGATTTTGTTGTCGAAAAATGCCTCCGAAATTGCGGAACTGACCTTATTCATCGCTATCGGCATCATCGCCGGATCGGCCTTGGTGCCGGGGCTTATTCCGCTTGAACACTTACGCCGGGCCAGATTGCCTTCCTATTTGATGGCGTTGTTTATTTTCGGGCTGAGTCTGACCGACAGCATCTGGCCGGCCCGCTTTATGCTGTTTTTCGTCGGCGTCATGGGCGGCATGTTTATCGTTCCCGTCAACGCCGCCTTGCAGGAACTGGGGCAACAGAGCATCGGCAGCGGCAGCGCTGTCGCTTTGCAGGGTTTTTTCCAGAATCTCACCATGTTGGCCGCGGTGGGCGGTTATACCTATGCCGTCTCGCAGCATGCCGACCCTGTTCTGTCCATGCTGAGTCTGGGGATGCTGGTTTTTACGGCAACTTTTCTGGTATCGCTGCACCTGCCTGACAATCAAGCTAAAAACGGCGATTAGTCCACGAAAAGCACGAAAGACACGAAATAAATCAATATACTCTTTTACGCTGATCCTCAACGCTGGGGCTTGGGGACCCGCACAAATATTTTCGTGCTTTTTGTGCTTTTCGTGGATGAAATGGTTTTGCTATAACTAACGAGACTGTGAAAGTATTATCCAAATTAGGCTAAAAACATTTTTTTACCACGAAGGCACGAAGAACACGAAGTTTTCAATGCATTGAATTTAAACGATTGTTTTTCTTCGTGTCCTTCGTGTCTCGGCAATTGCTCCTGCATTGCTCTACCTCCTGCATCCATGCAGTCGTTCGTGGTGAATTCTTTAGTTTTTTCTAAAAACGAATACTTTCACAGCCTCTAACCTGTATCGCCCATTAGTGCAGCGGCTTTACCCCGACTTTCATTGACTTTGCACAGCAAAGCCAGGCCGACGATAAAAAACGCTAACGTCGACAGCAATGACATCCGGTGGTCGCCATTGCTCCAGTAATTGATCAGGCCGTAGCTCAATGGCCCGACTATGGCCGATAAGCGATTGACCAATCCCCATAAACCCAAAAATTCGCCCGCCCGTTCGGTCGGTGAAAACTTACTGACTAAAGCGCGCCCGACCGCCTGACTTGCGCCCATCGCTAAACCAATAATATTTCCGGCTATCCACATATGCGCCGCTTTGCCGGCAAACAGCGCCACTATCACTGCAACAATCCAGATCAGCAGGGTAATGGCCAGCGTCGGGACCGATCCGATCCGGTCTTGTAAATGTCCGCAAACAAAAGCGCCGACAGCGGCGGTCACATTAACGACCATAATCAGCACAATCAATGACTGGGTATCGAAGCCCATGACTTGCTGCGCATAAACAGCGGCCAGAACCACCACGGTGCTAACGCCTGACTGGTACACGCCCAACGTTATTAAAAACCTGAGCAGGTCGCGAAAGCGAGCCGCTTCTTTAAAGGTGTGCGCCAACCGGGCGTAAGCTATCTGTAGGTTTGACAGGCTTCGGTTTAGCGCAACAGGTATTGCCCGTTCATGCAGCCAAAGAAAGGTGGGGGTGGCCGCCAAGGCAAAGATTGCGGCGGTGATCAGTAAGCTAACGGGGACAAAATGGCTTTCCGGCAACCCGCGCTGTTTGGCCCAGCTAATGTAAGCCAGGCAAATTCCCAGTGTCAGAAGGCCGCCAAAATAGCCCAGACTCCAGCCATAGCCGGATATTCTGCCCATATTTTCCTCAGGCACAAGCTCCGGCAGAAAGGCGGCAATCAGGTTTTCGCCGCCGGCAAACATGACGGCTGAAAAGGTAACCAGCGCCATTCCCAGCCCTATATCGCCGGGACCGACCAGTGCCAGCAAGGCTGTCGATGCTATGCAACCTAGCGAGGAAATCAGCAGGAAACGTTTCTTGCAAGCCCGTTGATCGGCAATTGCACCGATCAACGGCCCGGCGATCATGACTATAAAATTAGCAATGCCGATAGCCAGAGACCAGAGCATAGTCGATAAACCGGGCGCGAGGCCTTGCGCGGCACCGGCCACCACGCCGACAAAATAGGCGCTGAAGATAGTGGTCTGCACCACCGTGGTATAGCCGGAGTTGGCAAAGTCGTATAACGCCCAGGCCAGTAATTCTTTACGGCTTGCGTTACCCATTAGTCGACTGTTTTCGGCAGCAGACGGTTTATTTTGATCGTTATGCATATCCGGTGAGTCCCTAGCAATCGGTAGCGTTGCTATTCTTCAAGGGTGGGGAGGAATATTCTTGGTTTTGATTTGAAGTGTAGCAGTTCAGCGCCGTCGATGGGGCGGTCGGGCGTTTGCTCCGCATCGGCTTACCGAAAACCGGGAGCATAGGGCTGTCCGCGCGGCATGAGGGCAGGGGACGAAATCAACGGCCCTGCCAGGGTTTATCAAAATCTTGTTATGTTATTGGCAGTTGGCGGCTATACTTTGCTGCCGTAAATAAAGTAGCCCGGTGCTTGTAAAGCTTCAGCTGAGCTTGCCGGTACGCGGCGTAATTTTCCCAGTATTTTTGTAACTGCCCTAGCATCAAGAAAAACAAAAACGCTTAACGACTATAAGTAAGCTTTAGACTACAATAATAATATGAAGGATTTATCAAATGAAGCTGTTTGAACTCGGAAAAATCACTATGACGCCATCGGCTATTTCGGTTATAGCCAGTTTCAAGGTGCCCATCGGCGATTTGCTGGACAGACATGAAAGGGGCGACTACGGGGATGTCTCCGAGGTGGATTGGCGCGAAAATACGCTTGCGTTGCTACCCGAATCAGTGGAAAGAATAATGTCGGTCTATAGTATTGAAAGCGAAAAACTATGGGTTATCACCGATCCGGATAGAAAGGTGACAACGCTATTAACAGAGGAAGATTTTTAACGATCTGTTTTACGGGGTTCAGCATTTATGGACTGCAAAGCGGTAAAAATATTTAACCGCAGAGTGACGCAGAGTTGCATAAAGTAATGCTAAGAAAAATTTGCGTAATTCTGCGGTTATAAAGCTTCAAAATGGAAGACTGAATGTTTGCGTGGTTTAATGATTTACTGGCCGTTACCGGCGATTTTATGCCACACGGCGCCTGTTATCTATGGCTGCCGTCAGTCTTGTGGCTGCATGTCATCAGCGATAGCGTTATTGCGATTGCCTACTTCTCCATCCCGTTTGCCTTATTGTATTTTGTCAAAAAGCGCACCGATTTGGCTTATCGCTGGGTGTTTGTGCTGTTCGGGGGTTTTATTTGTTTATGCGGCGCCACGCATTTACTCAGTATCTGGACAATTTGGCATCCCGATTATTGGCTGGACGGCCTGGTAAAATTTGCCACGGCGCTGGTTTCTATAGTAACGGCCCTGCTGATTTGGCCGTTGATTCCAAAACTGTTACGTCTGCCAAGTCCTCAAACGCTACAAACCAGCGAAACCTATCTTCGCGCTATCTTCGATGCCACGCCGGACGCCATGCTGATCAGCGATGAGCACGGCATTATTACCATGGCCAATCAGCAGGCCGAATGCTTGTTGGGTTATCCGGTTAACGAACTGCTCGGGTTATCGATTGAAATCCTGGTGCCGGAGCGTTTTCGGGCGGCGCATCCGGAACTGAGGGCGCAATTTTCCAGGTCGGCAGCCGTCCGGGCGATGGGAGCCGGTCGGGGAGTCAAAGCATTGCGAAAAGACGGCATTGAATTGGATGTGGAAATCAGCTTAAGCCCGATTCAAACAGAGCAAGGCTTGTTTTTCGCCAGCGCCTTGCGGGACATCACCGAACGCAGACAAGCCGAGGCTACGCTACGGGCAAGCGAGGCGCGTTTCCGCCTGATGGCCAATAGCGCGCCCATTATGATCTGGATTACCGATACCGGGGGCGAGCCGACTTTCGTCAACCAGGCATGGCTTGATTTTTCAGGTATCGATTCGGTACAGGGCATGACGCACGGGGGCTGGATCAGTGCTATTCATCCCGATGACAGGCTAACCGCTTTCGCGGCGTACTATCAAAATACCGAAGTCCAGGCCGCCATTACTACGGAATACCGCCTTCGCAATGCGGCCGGCGAGTGGCGTTGGATTTTAGATAAAGGCCTGCCGCTTTATGATGAAAGCGGCATGTTTACCGGTTATATCGGTTCGGCAATCGACATCACCGAACGCAAACAAGTGCAGCAAATGTTACAAGACAAAGAGAGCATGCTGTCCGAATCGCAGCGCATCGCGCATGTCGGCAGTTGGTCCGTGGAACTGGCGACCGGTTGCGTCAGCTGGTCGGACGAAATGTATCAAATTTACGGCGTGACACAGAAGACCTTCGACCCTTCAGAGGAAAAGTATCTCGATTTGGTTCATCCCGGCGATCGCGCCATGATGAAAAGGTGGCTCGGCGACTGCCGGGCCGGAAAGGAAACGCCGGAACTGGATTTTCGTATTATGCTGCCGGATGATACGATTCATTTTGTCCGCAGCAGCGGTGGCTTGCAATACGATGGCATGAACAGGCCGCTACGCATGGTCGGCAGCGTTCAGGACATTACCGAGCGTAAGCGGGCTGAGCGGGTATTAAATCAAATCAAAGCGATGATCGATATATCCCTGGACGGATTTTGGATAGTCGATTTGATGGGCAATGTGCTGCAAGTTAATGAGGCTTACGCAAAAATAATCGGTTATCCGAGCGACGAGCTGGTGCATATGCATATCAGTCAATTGGAGGCAATGGAAGGGCCGGAGCAGGTAAAAGAGCATATTGAACATATTATCGCCCAGGGTTACGACCTGTTCGAAACCCGTCACCGCCATAAAGACGGCCATGCCATTGATATTGAAGTCTCCGTCGCCTTCCTGCCTGAGTTTCAACAGTTTTGCGCTTTTTGCCGGGACATCACCGAGCGCAAACAAACAGAGCTGGATCTGCGCATTGCCGCGACTGCCTTCGAAGCCCAGGAAGCCATGGTCATCACTGATACGGCAAGCGTCATTCTGCGGATCAACAAAGCCTTTACCGCATCCACCGGTTACACCGAGAAGGAGGCCGTAGGCCGGAAAATAAGCATACTCAAGTCCGGCCGTCATGACGCGGCTTTTTATGCGGCGATGTGGAAGAGTATTTTAAGCGTCGGCGCCTGGCAGGGAGAAATCTGGGATCGCCGCAAGAATGGCGAAATTTATCCCAAATGGTTGTCTATTACGGCGGTAAAAAGGAGCGACGGGGTAATCAGTCATTATGTCGGCACCCATACCGACATTACCGAGCGTAAGGCGACCGAGGAGCAAATCAAGCAGCTGGCCTTCTACGATCCGCTCACCCAGCTGCCCAATCGGCGCTTGTTGCAGGAACGGCTAAAACACAGCATTAACGTGGAGCGGCGCGACGGCAAGCAACTGGCCTTACTGATGCTTGACCTGGATCGCTTTAAAGCCATTAACGACAGCTTGGGGCATTTGGCAGGCGACGACTTGTTGCAGCAAGTCGCCGAACGTATCACCGCAAAATTACGCGATGTCGACATGGTGGCCCGCTTGGGCGGCGACGAGTTTATTGTGTTGCTGGAAGATATTGCCCAGCCGGAAGATGCGGCACGGGTGGCTAAAGAAATCATTGCCGATTTGAGCAAACCCTTTTGCTTGAGCCAAAGCGGCAACGTTCAGATTGGCGTTAGCATCGGCATCAGTTTATCTTCGCAACACGGCGACACGCCGGAGCTATTGATGGATCATGCCGATGCGGCGCTGTATCAGGCTAAAGACGCCGGTCGCGGCTGCTTCGCCTATTTTTCGGAAGATTTGACGATTGCGGCCCGCGAGCGCATCGCGTTGGAGACACGGCTGCGCCATGCGATTGAGCACCGGGAGCTGCGCGTTTTTTACCAGCCGCAGGTGGATATTGCCAGCGGCCGCATCGTCGGCGCCGAGGCCTTGGTGCGCTGGCAGGATCCGGTGGAGGGATTGATTGCGCCGATCCGCTTTATTCCTATTGCCGAAGAAACCGGCCTGATTGTGGCGATCGGCGAATGGGTGTTGCGCGAAACCTGCCGCCAAGGCCGACAATGGCTGGATGAAGGATTGCCGCCATTAACCCTGGCGGTCAACGTGTCCTCCCACCAGTTCCGGCGTAGCGACATTTGCGCTTTGGCGGCTACGGTGCTGAGCGATAGCGGTTTTCCGCCTCAGCAACTGGAATTGGAAATAACCGAAAGCGGATTGATGGAAAATCAGCATAACGCAACGGCCATTCTTAACAGTCTCCGTGCTCAAGGCGTCCGTCTGGCCATTGACGATTTCGGCACCGGATATTCATCGCTGGCTTACCTTAAACACTTTCCGCTGGATGTATTGAAAATCGACAAGCGCTTTATCGACGATATTCCTGTTCAGCAGGACGACATGGAAATCGCCGCCACCATTGTCGCCATGGGACATATTCTGGGCTTTAAGGTTTTGGCCGAGGGCGTGGAAACAATGGCGCAACTGGCGTTTTTGCAGGAAAAAGGCTGCGATATGTATCAGGGCTATCTTAAAAGTAAACCGGTGCCTGCGCACGAGTTTGCCGAGTTACTGCGTGTTCAGCGCTAGTCGCAGGTAAAATACTGCTGCGGCTATCACTAACGTAACGCCTCGTAGTGCCAAAGGTTGGGCCGTTTAAAGGCGCAACCCACTAAAAAACGTAGCAAGGAAAAAATAATAATAATGATAAATTTCCATCGACTTGCAGCGCTGCTAAAGCAATTCTGCGTAGCCGCGCTTTATGCGTTGCTCGGTTTGAGCATTCTTGCCTGCTGTTCGGACAACGGCGTTATCAGTATTGTCTGGCTACCTGCGGGGTTGGCGTTGTCGGTTTTGTTGATCGGCGGGAACCGCTACGCCTGCGGCGTATTCCTCGGGGCTCTGGCGGTCAACGTCATAACCATCAACTCCTTTGGGATGGCCGTCGCCGTCGCCGCCGGCAATACCCTGGAAGCGCTTTTGGGCGCGCTGCTGGTGAAGCGCTACGTTACCTTTAATCACACCTTCTTATCCACTCAAAACTACCTGCAACTGCTTATAGTCGGGGCTATTGCCAGTGTTACGGCCGCTTTGCTCGGCACCGCAACATTGGTTTTTTCCGGATTTCTGAGCGGAGAAACTTTTTTCCGTTACCTGACTTATTGGTGGCGGGGAGACACGCTGGGCATTGTGCTGATTACCCCGATGCTGCTGGTCTGGCGGCAAGCGCCCGACGATTGGCTTAGGCCGAAGCGGTTGATCGAGTTGGCGGTGTTGATCGGCTTGACCTTCCTGGCCGGGCAAATGATTTTTATGGGCTGGATGCGCGACGCAGTGGGCGATGTCGCCAAGGCCTACTGGATGTTCCTGTTCGTTACCTGGGCCGCGGTGCGCCTTGGACCTCACGCCTTGGTCATAATCCCGGTGATGACCGCAATTCAGGGACTTCTTGGCGCGCAGCAGGGAACCGGTTTTTTCGCGGAGGACATTGCCAAAACCTATCTGGCCAGCTATTGGTTTTTTATCGTGATACTGTCGGTGACCGGTATGACGCTGGCGACTTATTTCGTCGCCCACAGGCAGGCCGAACAGACGCTGACAGCAAGCGAGGGCTATCAGCGCGCCATCTTCAATGCCACGCCGGACGCCATGCTGATTAGCGACAAGCAGGGGATTATTACCCAAGCCAACCGGCAAGCCGAGTTAATGCTGGGTTATAAGCGTGGAGAATTGGTCGGGCAGTCGATTGAAATTTTGGTGCCGGAAAGTTTTCGCCTAAAGCATCCTGCGCTGCACGCCCGGTATGTTGCCGCGCCGGTTGCCAGACCGCTGGGCGTAGGGCGCACCGTGCAGGCGCAGCGAAAAGACGGCAGCTGTTTTGACGTCGATATTAGCGTAAGCCCGATTAAAACGGAGCAAGGCTTGTTTTTCGCCAGCGCCTTGCGGGATGTCACTTTGCGCAAACAAGCGGATGCGCATCTTCGCGTTGCCGCGATCGCCTTCGAGTCGAACGAGCCGATGGTCATTACCGACGCCGATAATATTATTTTACAAGTTAATCGGGCCTTTACAGAGTCGACCGGGTACAGCAAAGAAGAGGCGGTCGGTCAAAAGATCGGTTTGCTTAAATCCGGACGGCATGGCGCGGCCTTTTATGCGGCGATGTGGGAAACCATCAAGAACACCGGGACATGGCAGGGAGAAATTTGGGATCGGCGCAAGAATGGCGAAATTTACCCCAAATGGCTGATCATCTCCGTCGTGAAAGGCGATGACGGCGCGATTACCCATTATGTCGGCACCCATATCGACATCACCGAGCGCAAGGCGGCCGAGGAGCAGATCAAGCAGCTGGCTTTTTACGATCCGCTCACCCAGCTGCCCAATCGCCGGTTGCTGCAAGAGCGGCTGAAGCACGGCATCGATGTCGAACGACGCGACGGCAAACAGTTGGCATTGCTGATGCTCGACCTGGATCGTTTCAAGTCGGTCAACGACAGCCTGGGCCATCTGGCCGGCGACGAGTTGCTGCAACAAGTGGCGGCAAGAATTGCGGGTCGGTTGCGCGATGTCGACATGGTGGCCCGCTTGGGCGGCGATGAGTTTATCGTGTTGCTGGAAGACATTGCCCATCCTGAAGATGCCGCACGCGTGGCCGAAGAGATCATTGCCGATTTAAGCAAATCCTTTGGCGTAGAGCAGGGCGAGGATATACAGATAAGCGCCAGCATCGGCATCAGCCTGTATCCGCAACACGGCGGCACTCCCGCGCTGCTGATGGATCATGCCGATGCGGCGTTGTATCAGGCTAAAGACGCCGGGCGCGGCTGCTTTGCCTATTTTTCGGAAGATTTGACGATTGCGGCCCGCGAGCGCATTGCCTTGGAATCGCGTTTGCGCCGGGCGATTGAGCAACAGGATCTGCGCGTTTTTTACCAGCCGCAGGTGGATATTGCCAGCGGCCGCATCGTCGGCGCCGAGGCCTTGGTGCGCTGGCAGGACCCGGTTGAGGGGCTGATTGCGCCGATCCGCTTTATTCCGATTGCCGAAGAAACCGGCCTGATTGTCGAGGTCGGCGAGTGGGTGTTGCGCGAAACCTGCCGCCAAGGCCGACAGTGGCTGGAGGCGGGGTTGCCGCCGATTACCCTGGCGGTTAATGTGTCGCCGCACCAGTTCCGGCGCAGCGACATTTGCGACGTGGTGGCAACGGTGTTAAGCGACACCGGCTTTCCAGCCAAGCAACTGGAATTGGAAATAACCGAAAGCGGGTTAATGGAAAATCAGGGTAATGCGACAGAGATTCTTAACTGTTTGCGCAGGCAGGGCATTCGGCTGGCCATTGACGACTTCGGCACCGGCTATTCGTCTTTGGCCTGTCTTAAACATTTTCCGCTCGATCTGCTAAAAATCGATAAGAGTTTTATTGACGACATTCCTCATTTGCAAGATGACATGGAAATTGCCGCGACCATTATTGCGATGGGGCATATTCTGGGCTTTAAGGTTTTGGCCGAAGGCGTGGAAACACCGGAGCAACTGGCATTTTTTCAGGAAAAAGGCTGCGATATGTATCAGGGCTATATCAAAAGCAGGCCCCTGCCGGCGGCAGAGTTTGCCGCGTTATTGCGAGATCAGCAGCAACAGTCAATGATCGCGTACGGTTGATTAAAGCATCTTGCTAATCAGGAAGCTGTTTGCGTCTGTTTGTTAGGCAGCGTAAAGCTGAAAACGCTGCCCTGACCGGCAACGCTTTGCAGTGAAATAGTTCCGCCTAGGCGTTTAATAGCCGACTTGACGTAATTGAGTCCCACGCCTTCGCCTTCTACGGCATGATTGCTGCCGCGGCGAAACATCTCAAAAATTTTCTTTTGATCTTTTTCCATAATGCCCAAGCCGTTATCGCTAACGGAAAACCGGAACTGATCGCCCAGATCCTCCGCCCATATCTCGATCTTGCCGGGGCGCGTCGGGTCTAAATATTTGACCGCATTGGATAATAAATTGGCAAATATCTGCGCCAGCAAATAGGGGTCGGTCTCGATGCGCGGCAAGGACTGAACATGAAACTCGGCTCCGGCCCGGTCGCTCTGATATTTTATGGCCTCAATATCATCGATTACCAAGCGCTGTACGTCGATTACGCTGAGATTCAATTCCTGCCGTCCCAGGCGGGAAATTTTTAAAATGCCGGCCAGCAATTGATTCATTTTGGCTACGCCGCCGGTAATAAACCGTGTCGATGTCGGAATATCCTCATCCAATATTTCCAGCAATGCGGTTTTTTTATGCTCAGGCAGATGTTCTATTTCTTCATCCAGCAGTTTACGCAGGTCATTAAGGCTCAAGCCTAATTCGTTAACGAAGCCCTGAACATTAATCATCGGCGCGCGTAAATCATGCGACACAATATAAGAGAAATCCTTGAGCTCCTCATTGTATTGCTCAAGCTGGTCGCGGTGGTTTTGCCGCTCTTGGTCGCGAGATTGGATTTGCTCAAGCATCTGGTTGAAACCGTAGACCACGGCATTCAGTTCGATGATGCTCGGATGGAGCAGCACCCGTCTATCGTAATTGCGATTTCGACCGATTTCGAGCGCGGTTTGCGCCAATTCCTCCAACGGCTTGACGACGCTATAAGCCAGACGGTTGTTAAGTATCCGGCCTAAACTGTATACGCCTAGCATGACCGCGATGAAAATACCCAAGGTAGTGGCCAGTTCCAGCCAGTCCCCGGTCATATCGGCTTCGATCCAGACCTGTCCGATGGCTTGTCGGCCGGACTGGTATTCCGGTTGCTCTTGATTGTGCGCGGCAAACACGGGTTGTTCCAGGCGCAGCTTATCGGCAAAGACGCGATGGAGCAGATTCTGTAAGGTTCCGTGCAGGTTTTGCGCCGTAGTAGGCGCGTAGTAGGCCAGTATATCGCCATTCGGCTTTACGATACCGGCAGCGGATATTTCGGCAATGGCGGATAACGCATGCAGATTCTCTTCCGCTGACGACCGGTCGAAAAAGATCAGCGGAGCTTCGCTATTGATAGCCAGAATCGACGCCAGCGTGTGCATACGCTGGATGGTGTCCCGGTACTGGCTGATCACCGTATAGCCGGTGAAGAAAACGAAAGAAATCAGCATGATCCCGGTAGACACCCGGAGGATCGAGTTGAGACGGCTGGAGATAGATAGGGAGCCGGCAGAACCAGCCTCAGCCGATGACGCCTTGTTGTCCTTGCCGGTCAACGCGGGCATTTTTGAAATAATAAGTTTTACGATAGACATCTTAGGCGGTTCCCAGAAAAAAAGCGTAGTCCACGAAAGGCACAAAAAGCGCGAAAAAACGGGGTACAGGAGCGCTGACTAGAAAGGCGTCCGCGATAACGCGGCATGGATGCCGGGAGTATCCCGCCGCATGCCTGCACCGAGTTTAGGATAGGGTCGCTAATAACGTCCAGAAACATAAACTCATCGTTATACACAAATACTCAAGTACACCTCGTTCCCACGTGCTACGTGGGAATACAGTGTGGGACGCGCTGCGTCCCGTATACGCAGACGTTGCCCATGATTCGTGGCGCAGCGCGCCTTGAAGGCGTTCCCACGCGGCGCGTGGGAACGAGGAGTTACGGTGTTTCGCAGGCATTTCATCGTTCCCACGCTCTGCGTGGGAATGCAGCCTGAACCGCTCTGCGGTTCGGGACGCTGGAGCGTCCCTGACTGGGTTACCACGCAGAGCGTGGGAACCATAAGCGGAAGTTATTATTGATGGCGTTCTTAGGGTTCCATCCCCGCCGGGATAGCGCGCTTTAAAAATACGTGCATTTAGCGACGAGCGTAGCGCGTGGGAACGAGAGCGTAGACGGCTCTGGGTTTTTTCGTGCCTTTCGTGGACAGTGCGTAACAGCGGATATTGACCGGCATGCCCTTTTTCTAACGGCCGAGCAGTCACGGTCATGGTACGATTTTGGCTAATTTCAGCAGCTTGGAGCTGATTTTCAGTTTCGCCGCCAAAACCGTACTTATGTTAATTTCAAACCTCAGCCGGTTGGACTCGGTGATCAAATTGATCATAGCGCCCTCCGGTAAGCCGTCTTGAATATCGGTGATAATCAGCACGGGGGCGTTGCGTAAAAGGGCGATGGCCTTGTCGAAACGGTCTTGTTCGGATTGCGCTAAATAGACAATATTGCAATCGGTCAGCTGCGCCGGGTGGAGCGGATATTTGAACGCTGCGTCAATTTGTCCTGTTTTTGCCGCCAGCAAGGTGGAGATGGTGGCCGCCTTGAACGGATTATCGCCGTAAACGCAAATCGTCACCGGCTTAGGCGAGCCGGGCCATTCGACATAGCCGGCGAAATTGAGCAGATAAGCCGCTTTAAGATCGTATTCGGTGACGCTGTCGGCGAATCCGGCGTTGACCGTGAGCGCTAACAGCAACCCCAAGGCCGCTATTTTCTTTAGCATCGATACGCAGCTCATGGCATTAAAACCGACATGCGAATTTCAGCCGGAAAGTACGGCCTTCCTGGGGAATGCCGAAAACACCGCCGGGCTCCAGACGGTTGTCGTCGAGCAGGTCGTAGACGGCGGCGGACAGGTCAAGGTTGGTGACGGGTTGATAGAGCAAATTCAGGCCGACGCGGGTATAGCCCGGCGTTTTACTTTGCAAGGACGTTCTTGATGCCAGTACTTGCATGTCGAAGCCGCCGCGCCATTTTGGACTGAACAGCGGCGTCATAAAGTTTAATTGGTAGAGGTGGCGGGGTACGTTGCTCAGCACGTCGGGGTCCATGTGGACAGGGTCCAGGTCTTTGGCAAAGACTAAACTGTAGCCGCTACGCAGCAGGGCGCCGTTATCCCAGCGTCGCTGTAGCTCGAATTCTCCGCCGTAACCGATATCGCCACCCAAGTTGACAGTATGCTGGAAACCGTCCGTTTCCTCTACGCCAAGCCGTTTGTTCAGTTTCAGGTAATAGCCGGTGGCGGTGAAATGCCAGTTTCCGGCAAAAGCTTGCTCCCAGGCTAGCGACACGGTATCGATTTGTTCCGACTGCAAGCCGTTATTGGCTATTTGGCTGGGCACGCCATAAACGGTATAAAACTGTTGGGCTATTGTAGGCGAGCGGAAAGCCTTGCCGTATTGCAGTTTGAACACGGTGTCGGCCAGCATCTGATAAACCAGGCCCACGCGCGGACTAAACATGCTTTGGCTGGACAGGGAGGTATCGTCGAAGCGCGCGCCCAGCGATAGTTTCAGGCGCTCGGTCAAATCCATGTCGTCTTGCAGGAAAATACCGATGCGGTGGGTGTCGTTCGAGTCGTCCTGAGCAACCGAGGTCGGGGGGGCGATGTCGGCATATTGCTGTAGCTGCCAGTTTTCCTGGACTTCCACGCCGGCCAAAAGTTTATGCCCGTCGAAGTGGCTGGACAGCAGTCGCATTTCCAAACCGCTCCACCAGGCGTGGGTGAAATTGCTGATCAGCAGGCCGCCGTAGCGGTACTGTCCTTTGAAATCAAAATCGCCGTAAAACGCGCGCGCGGTAAAGTCCAGTTTCGGCGATAAGGCCTTTTGGTATTGCAGGTTGACGAACGCTTCGCTGTCCTGAAGGCTGCTGGCCGGGGTGCCGAAATCGACGCCGAAAATTCCGCCCGGTATTCCTTTGAATCGCCGCCCGTAACCGCCTTCGAAACTGAAATCGCCCCAGTTGGCCTTGGCGAAGAATTGTTTGTCGTGTTCGTTATTGGCGCCGGAGGACTCGCCGAAAGGATTGTCCGGCGTTGCGGCCTCGGGCACGCGTAGCGACGGGCCTTCGGAATTGAAGCCGGTGGCGGAGGCCATAAAATCCAGGCCGTTATCCAATTTTCGCCCGTAGCTGGCGCGGCCTTTGTAGGTGTCGAAGCTGCCCCAGGCACCGGCCAACTCGCCGCCGTGATAATCTTTGCCCTGCTTGGTGATGAGGTTAATCACCGCAAAAAACGCATTGTTACCGTACAGGGACGATCCCGGTCCGCGTAGCACCTCGACACGCTCTATCAAATCTATGTCGATAGGCAGGGCGTTATCGGTGAAGCCGGAATCGTAAATGGCCTCGTTCATGCGGATGCCGTCGATCATGACCAGCATCCGGCCGTTGTAAGCGGCGGACTGGTCGAAGCCGCGGACGCCGGCGTTGTCGTAGGCGCGGTTATTGGTGATGAAAAAGCCGGGCACGGTACGCAACACATCGCTCAAGGTGCGGTAGCCGAATTGCTGGATTTGGTCCTTACCGATTACCGTAACCGAACTGGCCGTTTCCGACAGTTTTTGGCTGTATTTCGATGCGGTAACGGTTTCCAGTTCTACGCTCATCAGCTGTTCCAGGTCCATCCGGCCGATTTCATTCACTTCGGTGGCAAATGCCTCGATGCTTGCGGCCAATAGCAGTCCGGCCAAGGCCAGTCTTAGGCGGGTTTTGGGATGATGAATGAATCCGGTCATGACGATGCGTTAGGTGCCGATAAGATTTTTAATATGAGTCGGATTGCACTTCGGCGTTTTTATCGCCGATAAAAACGCCTTTTTGCAACAGCATGAGCAAATCGGCGGCGGGGGCGGGCGGACTGCACAAATAACCTTGCCCTAAATCGCAACCCAGCTGTTTAAGGTATTCCAACTGCTCTGTCGTTTCTATGCCTTCGGCAATAACCCGGCAATTCATGCCGTGGGCCATCGAAATAATGGCTTCAATGACATGACTGCGCTCGGCCTGGCCTATTTGGCCGATAAAACTCCGGTCTATTTTAATAAAATCAAGCGGCATATCGCTTATTCTGGATAACGAAGAAAAGCCGGTGCCGAAATCGTCCAGGGAAATTTCGATGCCCGATGCTTGTACGCGCTTTAACGTTTCCATCAGTTTAAGATGATTGCCCAGCAGCGCCGTCTCGGTAATTTCAAGTTTAATTCGCGGCGCTGCAATCTCATGGACGGATAAAATCTCATACATCTGGATCAGCCAGTCATCCAATCGACGAAACTGTATCGGCGACAGGTTAATGGCTACTGAAACTTCATTACAGCCTTGTTCAGACCAGGCTTTAATGTGTTGGGCGACCTCTTTGACGACAAACAGGCTCAGGGCGTGTATAAAGCCGCTTTCTTCGGCAATGGCAATAAACTGATCCGGCATGACCATGCCCCATACCGGATGCTGCCAACGCAACAAAGCCTCTACTGTCATGACGCGTCCATCGCTCAAGCGCCAAATCGGTTGAAAGAACACTTTAAATTCGCCTTTTTCCAGGCTGTCTTTAAAAGCGCTTTTAAACTGTTGGCAGGTATTCGCCTCACGGGTCATTTCGGCGGTGAAAAATTCAAATCCGTTCCTGCCGGTTTCCTTAACCCGGTACATGGCCGCATCGGCATTCTGAATCAGCGCGCTGTCTTCCTCGCCGTCATCCGGGTACAACGATATGCCGATACTGGCGGAAATAGCGGCGGTAATACCGGCGCCCAAAGAAAACGGCTGCTCCAATATCTCCAGTATGGTCCTGGCCACATTCTCCGCGTCATGATTATTGCTTAAATTGTTAAGAATCACGACAAACTCATCGCCGCCCAAACGCGCCAGCGTATCGCTTTCGCGGATACATTCATTCAGCCTGCGGGCTACCTGGATAAGCAATTTATCGCCCGCGGTATGTCCGGCGCTGTCGTTAACTTCTTTAAAACGATCCAGGTCGATAAACAATATTGCCAGCTGTGTGCTGTTGCGCTTGGCCGAAGCTAGCGCCGAATACAAACGGTCTTGAAATAACTGACGATTGGGCAGGTCCGTTAACGGGTCGTAGTTGGCCTGATAATGAATTTTTGCTTCCGCTTGTTTTTTTTCAGTGACGTCGCCGAAAATGGCGATGTGCCGTTTAAGGTGGCCCGTCTGGTCGTAAACGTAGGAAATCGATGCCGATTCTGCGTACATTTTGTCGTTTTTATGCCGGTTCCAAATCTCGCCTTCCCAATGGCCGTGCTCATTTAATGACTGCCATAAGGTGCTGTAAAAACCGGCATCATGAAGCCCGGAGCCGAGGATACGCGGATTTTTCCCTTTCACTTCATCGAAGCTATAGCCGGTAATTTCTGTAAAGGCCGGATTCACGGCTTCGATGCAATTGTTGGCATCGGTGATCATAATCCCTTCATGGATAGTATCGAACACCAGTTCGGCCAGACGCTGCTTTTCAATGGCTTGTTTGGATTCGGTGGTATCTATCAGGAATCCGCGCAGTATGTAATCGTGCTCAGGATTCTTCTCTACCACGGAAATAAGCTGTCTAAGCCAAATCTCGCTGCCGTCTTTTTTTAATAGTTGGAATTCAAGCCCTTGTTCTTGGCGGCTATGCGGCAGAGAAGAGCAAAATGCGATGATCCGCGCATAATCTTCCTGATGCAGACGGGCTTCCCAAAAACCTTCTGAAGTCCATTCTTCCAGGCTGTGTCCGGTCAGTTTTTCCGCTTGAGCGGAAACATAGCTGAACCGCCCTAAATTGGGCAGATATTCCCAGGCAACAACATGAGTATGTTCGATTAAGGACCGATAAAACGCCTCGCTTTTATTTTTTTCCTGTTCAGCCGTTTCTTTTTCAGTAATTAAACGCTGTTTAAGTAGCGCCTTGTCCAGCGTTCTCGGTAATAGCTCTAAATAAGCCCCTTCAAAATCCTTGAGTACAAAATCTTCTGCGCCTTGTTTAATGGCATTGACCATCAATTGCATGTCATTAATGCCGGAAATCATGATGCAGGTGGCCTTGGGCTTCATTGTCAGAATAGCTTTTAATACCTCCAGACCATCCATGTCGGGCAGATAAAAATCGATCAGCACCACATCAAAATCCTGATCGCGTAGCAGTATCAAACCCTGACGGCCCATTTCCGCATGGGTCACATGATAGTTTTCGCGCTTGAGCTTCATGTTCACCAACTGGGCAAGACCTAGGTCGTCTTCTATATATAAAATGTTGGTTGGTATATCGGACATATCAAGAAAATAAAGGAAGATCGGTCATTTGATGGCAGGCACGGCTACAAGTCCAAGCAGCAGTCCCAATTCGCGCACGACTTCGGAAAACTGGTTGAATTCGACGGGCTTAGGGACATACAGATTGCAGCCAAGACTGTAGCATTCATCTATTTCACGTTGATCGTCGGTTGAGGTTAGCATGATGACGGGGATTTCACGCAGCTTAGCGTCCTGTTTGAGAATGCGCAATAATTCCACGCCGGTCATGACAGGCATGTTTATATCCAGCAGCAGCAGCGTGCGCTGATTAATGGGATGACCGGCAAAGTTGCCCTGACCCTTAAGGTAGTCCAAGGCTTGCCGGCCATTTTCAAAGGCTTTGAGCGGATGTTCAAGGCCGCCGCGGCGCAAATTTTTCTCGATCAGTTTCGAGTGGCCGGGGTCGTCTTCTACAATGATGATTGTTACAAGCTGATTTTCAATCACTTAAATAGCCCCAGTAAAAGCGCTCATTATAGATGCAAGCGTTAATAAAGATACATTGCAAATTTGCCAATGGCCGATATGACTGAACAAGCGCGGGCCGCGATATGGCGTTAGTCGCGCCGCACTAGGCTAACGCTTGTCTTGGGCCGATTGATTAAGGCGGAGGCTATTGCAAAATAGCGGCATAACCGGCGTTGTTTAGCGTCCAGGCTTACGAGGCTGTGAAAGTATTCGTTTTTAGAAAAAATTAAAGAATTCACCACGAAGACACGAAGGACACGAAGAAAAACAATCATTTAAATTCAATATATTGAAAACTTCGTGTTCTTCGTGCCTTCGTGGTAAAAAATGTTTTTAGCCTAATTTGGATAATACTTTCACAGTCTCTTACGCTTTATTTTTTGGACGGTAGTGCGTTGACCCAGCCGCCAATAAAGCTGTCCACCAGCAAGGCAATCGTATTCTCCACGTCGTTAATCGCTTCGGCCTCCGCTTTGCCGGACAGGGACAGACTGCAAATGCCGTGAATGCCGCTCCACAGCGCCCGCGCCGCCAGTTTGCACTGTTGCGCCGAGCGCTCCGGCGCAAGTTGTGCAAGCGGTGTTTCCACCAGCTTTAAGATCCCGTCGATTTTTTGTCGATACCCGGCGGGCATTTCGGCGTCCGGCATATAAATCAAGGTCCATCGGTTAAAGTTTTGGACGGCAAACTGCAAATACGCCTTGGCCAGCTCTGTTAGCTGTTGTTCGGCGGAGTAGCCCTGCACTTGCTGCAACTGCCCGTTCAATTCAGCTACGGTATTCGCTTTAATATGCATGAGCAGGTCGGCCATGTTGGCAAATACCATATAAACGCTGCCGACGGTATAACCGATGTCCAGCGCAATCTTGCGCACCGTTAACGCCGAGTAGCCGTCATTGATGATGATGGATTCCGCCGCATCCAGCACCATTTCCCGGATTTCTTCCAGACTGTGTTTGTTTCGTCTTGCCATCGGCTGTGCCTTTAGATGAATTTGGGGTTAACTTGCGAGTCGGTTGTTTCCCGCAAAGTAGTTGATTAAAAAATCGACAAAGGTCGCCAATTTGGCGGGCAGAAAGCGCCGTTGCAAATAGGTGGCATAAACTTCCAGCGACGGGATGCGAAAAGCCGGCAAAATCTCGATCAGCTTAGCCTGTTCCAAATAATTCATCACCGATAATTCAGGCGCCTGGGTGATGCCCATGCCCAAGGCGGCGGCCTGGCACAGAGCCCGGCCATTGTTTGAGGCAAAGTGCCAGTTCGCCTTGATTTTAACTTCTTTGCCGCCGTCATTAAACACCCAATAATCTTTATGCGGCGTATCGATATAGTGCAGACAGCGGTGCGAACTGAGCTCGGCAATGGTTTGCGGTTCGCCGTGTTCGGCAATATAGCCGGGCGCTGCATAAGTGCATAACCGGGTTTGGGCGATTTTTCGGGCAACCACGCCCAAATCAAGCGTATCCGTGACCAGGATAGACAAATCGAAACCGCCGTCGCTTAAATTAACCTGGCTGTTGTGCAAGGTCATCAAAATCTTGACGTCGGGATAGAGACGTTGATAGGCGTCGATGGCCGGCACCATATAAAGCCCGCCAAAATCGATCGGCGCGCTGATTTTTAAAGTGCCTTTTACCCGTAAACCCAACTGCGAGGTGTATTCCTCCAGTTCCGAGAAATCGTCCAGCAACTGTTTGCTGCGGTAATAGTAGACTTTTCCCGCTTCGGTCATGCTGAGTTGCCGGGTTGTCCGGTTTAATAAGGCAACCCCTAAAGACTCTTCCAACTGAGCCATGTACTTGCTGATCATCATCGCGGAAAGGTTCATTTCGCGGGCGACCGCCGCAAAAGTGCCCAGTTCGACAATCCGGCAAAATACCTGTGTATTATTTAATTTAGCCATATTCGACCTTTTATAAACTTTAAGTTTATATTGTATAACCTATATTGCTATTTGAAACCTTGTTTTATAGGAGTAGACTTCGGCGTGGAGATAGTAGTCTAACTGCCGCTTGGTCTTTTTCATTACCCCTTAGTGATCAGGAGCAAGCGGTTTTTTTATGGTCCAATAATTATAATGAGAGGTGTTTATGAGCAAAATTCTTAATGAAGTACTATCGGCAAACAGAGATTATGTGAATGATTTCGGCGACAAAGGCGCATTGCCTATGCCTCCCGGACGGCATTTTGCGATCCTGACCTGTATGGATGCCCGTTTGGACCCCGCCAAATATGCCGGTTTATCCGAAGGCGACGCCCATGTCATTCGTAATGCCGGCGGCCGTGCCAGTGACGATGCGATCCGTTCCCTGGTGATTTCTTATAAGCTGTTGGGAACTCGCGAATGGTTTGTCGTTCACCATACCGATTGCGGCATGGAAACATTTACCGACGAGATCATGCGCGGTCTGTTGGGCAGCAGCTTAAAAACCGCTTCCGTGGATGCCGAAGGCTGGCATGATTGCTGCGAAGGTCCGGGTTCGGCAGAAGGCAAATATATCGATTGGCTGACCATTAAAGATCAACAAGAAAGCGTCCTGGAAGATGTCGTCCGTATTAAGGGGCATCCGCTGGTTCCTTCCGATATTCCTGTGTACGGGTATATCTACGATGTTAAATCGGGCCGGTTGATTGAAGTCCCGGCTGCAACAGAAGCGGGCAGGGTTCTCTAAAAACTGTTCAAACATGCTCGCATCTTTGGATGTGAGCATGGCTTAATTCCCCGCAGTACCCGCAATGCTTGCGTAGTCTTTATAAAAGCCTAAAATTCGAATTTTTATATTCACCACGAAGACACGAAGGACATGAAGAAACAAATCTTCGGGGCCTTCGTGTCTCGGCAACTGCTCCTGCGTTGCTCTACCTTCTGCGTCCATGCAGTCGTTCGTGGTGAGCTTTTTTGCTTTATTACTCAATCTAACTGATGAATACCGAACTACTCTCCGTCGTCGATGAAAACGACTGCATTATCGACGCCTGCGCGCGCCATATCATCCACGCGACAGGGCTTAGGCACCGCGCCGTACATATCCTGGTTTTCAATGGCTTGGGTCAGCTGTTCCTGCAAAAACGCTCGATGAAAAAAGATCTCAATGGCGGGCTTTGGGACACTTCGGCGGCAGGCCATGTCGACGCCGGAGAGGATTACGACATCAGCGCGCTCAGGGAGATTGAAGAGGAATTGGGCATCGGCGAAGCTGCGCTGGAACCGTTGTTCAAATTACCGGCTACAGCCGCTATCGGCATGGAGTTTATCCAGGTCTACCGCTGCCGTCATAACGGTCCGTTTAATTTGGCAGCCGACGAAATTGACGAAGGCGACTGGTTTAGCGTCGCGGAAATAGCCGAGCGCACCGCGGCGGACGATCAGATGCTGACGGAAGCCTTTAAAACCATTTGGCGACAATTCGAGGCATTGGCAATATGATCCCCCGTCAACAACTGCACGACTATTACCAAGCTTTGCTTCGCCCCGAAAGCTATGCCGACTATTGCCCTAACGGCCTGCAAGTAGAAGGGGCCGAACAGATCGAGCACATCGCTTTTGCCGTTTCCGCAACCCGCGATTCGATTAATCAAGCAATCGAAAATAAGGCCGACGCCTTGGTCGTCCATCACGGCCTGTTGTGGACCTTTCATGGCGCCAAACCGTTGACCGGCGCGTTCGCCAAGCGAATTTTTCCGCTGGTAAAAAACGACATCAACCTGTTCGCTTATCATCTGCCGCTGGATGGGCACCCGGACATAGGCAATGCCGCGACTTTGGGTCGGTTGATCGATTGCAGGCAGCAACAGCCGTTCGGCGATTACAAAGGCTCGGCGACCGGCATTAAAGGCGTTCTTGAACCGCCGCTAACCGCCGCCGCGTTGCAACAAAAACTGGAAACCGTGCTCAAACACAAGGTGATTCTGGCAACGCCGGACAGCAAGACGCCGATAAGGTCGGTCGGCATCATTACCGGCGGCGCAAACAGCGAATGGCGCTTGGCCGAAAAAGAACGGCTGGATGCCTACATTACCGGCGAAATCAGCGAACACGACTGGCATGAAAGCCGGGAAGCCGGCATACATATGTTTGCCGGCGGCCATAACGCCACAGAGCAATTCGGCATCCAGGCGTTAATGGAAAGAACCCGGCAGCAATTTGCGGTGGAGTGCTTTTTTATCGATAGCGAAAATCCTGCGTAGCGAACCGGTTTGGTCCTATCGGCGATTAATTCGCCACGAAGGACATGACGGTTTTTCTTCATGCCCTTCGTGTCTTCGTGGTTTTTTAGATTAAACTAAGCGCTGTCCATTTTGCGAGGCTGAAACGATGACCGATAAGCAAGCAACGATACCCCGCGCCACCTCCGAAAATATCATTGCCGTTTTGAGCCTGCTCGGCATCGGCGGTTATCTGGTGTTGCGCTATGCGCTCGATATAGGCCATCAGGTCTATACGCTATCTCTGAATACCGCGTTAAGCTCGGCGGCTGCCGAAATCTATCGTGGGCAATTCTCTTATCCGATTGAACTGGTGGCTGTGCCTTTGCTTGCCGTACTGGCGCTGGGCGGCATTCCGCTGGTTTACCAATTGATCGTGAAATTGGGGCGGGGCGATTGGGGCGCCGATTTGTTGGCAGGCCTATCCATCGTGACGGCGGTGTTGCTGGATGAATACTTGGCCGGTAGTCTGGTGGTGCTGATGCTGTCCGGCGGCGTGGTGTTGGAATCCTACGCAGTGCGGAAAGCTTCTTCGGTGCTTGAGGCCTTGGCCAAGCGCATGCCGTCGGTCGCGCATCGAAAGTCGGCCGATCAACTGGCCGATATTACTACCGGGCAGGTTCATATCGGCGACACTTTGCTGATACTGCCGCATGAAATTTGCCCCGTTGACGGCACGGTTCTGGAAGGCTCCGGCACCATGGACGAGTCTTATCTGACCGGCGAGCCGTATATGATGTCGAAAGTCAGTGGTTCGCAAGTGCTGTCCGGCGCGATTAACGGCGACTCGGCGCTGACCATTCGCGCGGACAAACTGGCGGTCGATTCACGCTATGCCAAGATCATGGAGGTGATGCAGTCGTCGGAGCGGTATCGTCCGAATATCAGGCGGCTTGGCGACCAGCTGGGTGCGCTGTACACGCCGTTGGCCGTCATCATTGCGTTGACTGCCTGGGCGGTCAGCGGCGATGTGGTCCGTTTCCTGGCGGTGCTGGTCATCGCCACGCCGTGCCCGTTGCTGATCGGCATCCCGGTGACCGTGATCAGCTCGATTTCGCTGGCCGCGCGGCGGGAGATCATCATCAAAAATCCGGCCATATTGGAAACCATCGGCACCTGCCGCACGGCGATTTTCGACAAAACCGGCACCCTGACCTATGGCCGTCCCATGCTGACGGCGTTGATTCCCGGTCAAGGCTATGAAGAGCAGGACGTGTTAATCCTAATCGCCAGTCTGGAACGTTATTCCAAACATCCACTGTCTCGGGCCATCATGGCGGCTGCGGAAAAGTCGGGATTATCGTTATTAAGCGTGACCAATATCACCGAGTTGCCGGGGGAAGGGCTTCAAGGCAAGGTGGCCGGAAAACAGGTTCAGATCACCAGCCGCAAAAAATTTGCCGAACAACATCCGGATGTTGCCAAAGTCTTGCCGCTCATTACCGGCGGCCTCGAATGCGTAGTGCTGGTTGACGATGTTTACGCGGCGACCTTGCAATTTCGCGACGAGGTGCGTACCGACAGTTCGTCATTTATCAACCATCTGCGGCCCAGCCATTTGTTCGACAAGGTGATGCTGGTGTCCGGCGACCGGGAATCGGAAGTGCGTTTTTTGGCTGAGCAAGTCGGCATCGAACATGTTTATTTCAGCCAAAGTCCCGAACAGAAACTGGAGTTGGTGCGCAATGAAACTATTGCCGCAAAAACCGTGTTTCTGGGCGACGGCATCAATGACGCCCCGGCGCTGACTGCCGCGACTATCGGCATCGCCTTCGGTCGAAACAGCGACATCACCGGCGAATCGGCGGATGCGGTGATTATGGATAGCTCGTTATTAAAGGTCGATGAGCTGTTTCATATCGGCGAACGGATGCGTAAAATTGCGCTGCAAAGCGCGGTGGGCGGTATGATGCTGAGTCTGATCGGCATGGTGTTTGCCGGACTGGGTTATTTGACGCCGGTGGCCGGAGCCATCATCCAGGAACTTATCGATGTGCTTGCGGTATTGAATGCGTTGCGGGCGGCTATTCCGCCGAAAACGCTTTCGGATTTTTAACAAAGGAAACCCAATGTCTCATCACGAAATACACAAAACTTATCGCATCGGCTGGCTGCGCGCGGCGGTATTGGGCGCAAACGACGGCATCGTATCCACGGCCAGTTTGATCGTCGGAATTGCCGCCTCCCATGCCGCGCATAACGAGATAGTGTTGGCCGGTGTTGCAGGCTTGGTTGCCGGGGCGATGTCGATGGCGGCCGGCGAATTTGTCTCGGTCAGTTCGCAAGCCGATACCGAACAGGCCGATTTAAAGCGTGAGCGCAAGGAGCTTGAGGAAGACGGACACCATGAGCAAAAAGAGCTGGCCGCCATCTATGTCTCGCGCGGACTCGATCCGCTATTGGCCGAGCAGGTTGCCGTACAATTAATGGATCATGATGCCTTGGGCGCACATGCCCGCGACGAACTGGGTATATCGGAAGCAGGCACAGCAAGACCCATTCAGGCGGCGCTGACGTCGGCAGCCACGTTTGCTGTTGGCGCGGCGTTGCCTTTATTGATAGTCCTGTTTGCGCCGGATGCCGATTTAATCGCACTGGTGTCGGCTGCATCGTTGTTATTTCTAATCTTGTTGGGCATGTTGGCGGCCTATAGCGGTGGGGCGGGTATTATTAAAGGCGCTTTTCGTGTTGCCTTTTGGGGCGCATTGGCTATGGGGCTGACCGCAGCCGTCGGTTCGGTTTTTGGGACGATCGTGTGACGCAGTGAACTGGCAGGTTTATATTATCCTTTGCAGCGACGACTCGCTTTATACCGGCATCACTATCGATGTCGCCCGGCGCTTTAATCAACATAACGATAGACAAGGTGCTAAATATTTCCGTGGCAGACAACCCAAGCAGCTGGTTTATGTCGAGACCGGGCATGACCGCAGTTCCGCCAGTAAGCGGGAGATCGTCATCAAAAAACTGCCCAGGCTTGAGAAGTTGCAGTTGCTGGTTTCTGACAGCAACAAGGTGGGTCATTTCCAGCTATGAAAAATTAACATCAGCGGGTTCCCAAGCTCCAGATTGGGAACTGCGAAACTAGTAGTGCGCCAAAGATAGCATGACGGTTAAGAGGGTAGGGGCGGATTTATCCGCCGGGGGCGATTGAAATCGCCCCTACACTCTACCCGCCAAATTTTCCTTGGCGCAGCACCAGTGCTTTCAAACCGAATTCCCAGGCTGGAGCTTGAGAATTAGCGTAACTCAACCTTAACAAAACATGTATTCCAAACAAATATTCGATCAAGATTGCAGGCAGTGTAAACGCCTGGATGATTTTCTGTGTGACGTTAAACGAAAGCACCCCGACTACCATGCGCGTCCGGTTGCACCGTTTGGCGACAGCGCCGCCCAATTGCTGATAGTCGGATTGGCTCCCGGCATGCATGGAGCCAATGCCACAGGCAGGCCGTTTACCGGCGATTATGCGGGGCTGCTGCTGTATCAGGCGCTTTACGAGTTCGGCTACAGTAACCAAATAAAATCCGAGTCATTGACCGATGGTTTGACGCTTAACAACTGCCGTATCACCAATGCCGTTAAATGTTTGCCGCCGCAAAACAAACCGACCCATGCCGAAATCAATCAGTGCAATGCTTATCTGGCCGCCGAGTTAAAAACCTTGCCGGAGCAGGCGGTCATACTGGCTTTAGGTTTGGTCGCCCATCAGGCGGTATTAAAAGCCTACGGGCTGAAACAGGGTAGCGCAAAATTTGCCCATAATGCACAACATAGCTTGCCGGATGGCCGCGTGCTGGTCGATTCGTATCATACCAGTCGATACAATGTGCAGACCAAGCGGCTGACTAAGGAAATGTTTGGGGATGTTTTTCGTACGATTGGGATGCAACGTTCGAAAATCGCGTAGCTCGTATGCAGAGAAGCGGAACAAGGGATAATCCTAAAACGGCAGTTAGTCCACGAAAAGCTAATAAATAAAATGTTCTGTTGCGTTAGTCATTCACTCGTCAGGTGCGTATTTGCCGCCAAATATCTCATTTGAATATTTTCGTGTTTTTCGTGGATCACATGATTTTTTTTAGGATAATTGGATTTACAAAGTCAGGGCGAGAGTTGCTGATAACAATGAGTAGCGGCATCGGTTGGGCGGAGCGCCGCGAAGCCCAACCGACGTCCGCTATTGAAATGGAGAGGGTAATGTAGATCGGGCAATATTTTTTGTTGCTCGACTTTCAAACGTAATCAACGCAGTAAAGCTGCAATAACGTAACGTGTTACCTTGCATGGCGAGCATATCATACGGCGCAATACGCAATAAAGCAGCTATTGCGCCCTACAGGTTGCTGTTCAAGTAAGGAGACTGTGTTAGCACTTAACCGCAGCAAAAGCGCGCGACAATACAACTCTGGCATCGAGCATTGATTTTTTCGCATCTTCGGCGTCGTTGGCAGCCTCGATTTTTGCTTGTTCGACACTGCGGGAAAGATCCTGAATGCGAGCCGAGGCCTCTTGGGCTTGCTCGTGTAATTTCTGCGCATCATCACGCAGTCTCTGTGCATCATCGCGAGCCTGTTCAGCCAAGCGCTGGGCATTTTGGGCTTCCGAAAGCGCTTGTTGCAGTTGAGACAATACAAACTCGGCCTGACTACGAAGACCCCGTATCCTATCGATCTCTGTTTGCGCTTCACTGCGCTGTTGTTCAATTTCTTGAGCGCGATTGGCCGATTGCTCACAAAATTGGGCGGCTTGGGCGGCGTGTTCCTGAGATTGACTTACTGCTTGGCCGGTCGTGTAGGCGGATGTTTGAGCCTCGCTGGCAAAGCGAGCGGCTTGTTGCGCTTCATCCTCTGCCTTAATGGCTGCCTGAGCTGCCGTTTGGGCGCTGCCGTTTGCATCCTGAGCTGAGTTACCGGTAATTTCAGCCTGTTGTTGGGCTTGCTCGGCACAATCTTGCGCCGTCCGTGCAGAAGTCTGGCTTTCAGTTGCCGCATGTGTGGCAGTTTCGGCGTGGATGCGTGCTTGTTGCGCTTCATCCTCTGACTTGCTAGCTGCTTGGGCCGCTATTTGGGCGCTGTCATTAGCACTCTGAGCTGAGTTACCGGTATTTTCAGCCTGTTGCTGGGCTTGCTCTGCACAATCTTGCGCCGTCCGTGCAGACGTCTGGCTTTCAGTTGCCGCATGTGCGGCAGTTTCGGCGTGGATGCGTGCTTGTTGCGCTTCATCCTCTGCCTTGCTAGCTGCTTGGGCTGCTATTTGGGCGCTGTCATTAGCGCTTTGAGCTGCGTTACCCGCATTTTCAGCATGTATTTCAGTATGATGGAGAACTAATGCGGCTTGATGAGCGTGCTGATCAGCGTGAACTGCACGTTCGGATGCTGCTTGCGCTTGTTGTTCGGCGGCTCGTCGAGATTGTTCGGCGGATTGATAGAAATCTTCACAACGGTTTGCAGCCTGTCTGGCGCGTTCAGCTTCTTGATTGGCAATATCGAGTGCTTCGGAAATATATTCTGACATGAGCGTTACCTTCTTATTTGGGTAATTTATTATGGTTTAAGGCTGGTTGGATTCTATCAGCAAAAGTATTACTTGAACAGCATCCTTGGTCTCGGTTCAGGGTAATCGCGCTAAGTTGGTTCTTTGCAAAAGATCAGTTCAAACCGGTAATCATCGTTGATAGAAGCGCGCATTTTGCGAAGGCGCAAGCTATGCTTTGATGGTCCATTGTGTCGAATGACATTAAGTGCCATGCGCCTGATCAAAGCCAGATTGGCCGGAGAATGATCTTTACGGGTTCTTCACCAAATTGCACTTCAAGCACCCAGTGCTGGCTATTCTCGATGGCTCAATGGCCGCGTACTGTTTCGGCGAACGAGACAAACCGGTTAGTAAAGTCAGGTAGTAGTGGCGCTCGGTGGTGGTTTTGTCGCCGATGAATCGGATTGACGCGACTCGTCCCACCGCCTGCAACCCCAGCCATTCGGGTTTTTGTAACAACCCGTCAATATCTCGACTCAAGCGGTAGCGGCGAATCTCAAGGCGGTCATGATCTTTGTCGACGGTTTCATGAACCTCCGGGGAGCCTTTATCAGCTTCGGTGCTCAGCCACAGACTGACATCGGCACAGAAATGAGCGTTGCTAGAAATAGTTTAAGTCTTGTGTTCAATTGGTCGGGACGATAGGATTTGAACCTACGACCCCTTGTCCCCCAGACAGACAGTAAAAATATGATGTCTTACATAACAATAACTTATAATGCCTGTCATTTTAAACTCTACTTTATAAGAGCTTGATTCTACTTAGTGCGGCTTTTGTCGTAGAGACAAAATTACTACACTTGATTAAGCTGCAATTTCAACGTATTCGGCTATGGTTTGGCCTGTTGGCATTTCTTCGCCGTCTTCGGCCATGCCTTCAAGGTGAAAGACGATAGCTTCTTTCATTAGCGTTCTGGTTTCTTCTTCGGTTTCTGCGGCTGCTATGCATCCGGGTATGTCTGGGCTATAAGCACAAAAGCCGTTGTTGCTTTTTTCGATGATGATTAGGTATTTCATTTTTTTAAACCTGCTTGTTTTAAAATGCTGTTTAGAATATCGGGGTTCACATCGATGCTGGGTTTTCCTGCGACTGTTACTTTGCCGGGTTTTGTTGTGTGTTTGAATTGTCGGTGACTTCCTGCTGTTCTTATCAGAATCCAGCCATCTTCTTTTAATATTTTTAAGATTTCGCTTATTTTCATGGCTTCATTTTATCAAAAAATATATGTTCCGGACGATCTGCTAGAATTCGTAAGGCTAAAGCTTCTACTTTAGCGATAGCTTCGGAACGTGTTGCTCCATAAATCATGGCTCCCGGCAACTCTTCAATTTCGGCTATCCAACGGTTATCAGTTTCTTGTTCAGTTTCGATTTTAAACATGGTGTCACCTTATTTTTGTAATCAGGTTTTTATTGTATCAAGAAAAATGATTACCTGTTTTAAGTAGAAAACGCCGCTTTTCCTATTTATGCGTGAAATTCTCCGGCCATATAAAGTAAGGTCCGTATTTGGGACTCATTTTAAATTCAGCACCGGCTTCTTTGCCTTTGGTCGTTAGGTAGTTTTTAGTGTCTTTTTCTTCTAGGTATCCTGAGTTTTTAAGCTCTTCAATAAGTGCTGTGCTCTTCATTCCTAGTTTTTGGGCGAGCTTGGATGTTGTTATTTTTTCAGAGTTTATGCTTTCAACTTTTTCATTATTTACGTTGGACACTTTTTCTAGTGATATTCTTACTTCATCACTGATTCGTATAATTCGTTGCGCTTCTTCATATGCATCCTTGTATAGTTCTGCGTCTTCTGATCTACGAATTAGAACACCCATTTCATTATTATTAATCTGGCTGAACTCGTAAAGATTTAGACTTGTTACAATGCATAGCTCCTCGTTTAGATAGCATTTTGCGTGTAGGTTTTTACAGAAACTTGTTCGAATGTAAGTAACCTCCTTTAGCCAGTTTATTTCTTCGGGTTGAAGTTCGCTTTTGCCGTAGACCATTCGAACGTCTATTTTCATGCGGTTTTTATCCGTTAGAAGTTCTTTCATTCTGTCGTTGAGCTTTAAAAAAGGGCTGATTAATATGAGCCTATCTTTAGCATTTTTTATCAGTTCTTCAAGGAAGTAGTTTGTAGCGCTGGTGTTTAAGAATTTTGCCATATCGATTATTTCCTTCTCTTCGCTTCTTGTTGAACTCGTTTTGCATTTTCAGTCATCCTGTCGCCCATTTGATTTATTACTCCGGTTGTTACGCTTAACAGCGGTTGCATATAAACCCCTGTTGGATATTTGGTTTGCTGTGTTTGGTTACTTGAGGCAATCTCTTGGCTTTGTTTTTGGTCGGTTTCTTTATGGTTTGTCGCTACAAATCCTATTACTAAAATGATGATGACAATTATTACAGGGGCATTGTTTGATGGTTTTGGTGTGATTGGCTTTATGTTTTTGTTTTTCTTCTTATACCTTGTAATTAATATGTCTATGATCTTAATTATGATCGCTAGTGTAATTATGATGTCTACTGCTGCCATTTTTCCACCTTGGTCTCGTTCGGCCTTCTGTGCCTCCCTGTAAGTAACGGCTTACATGAGTGGCTTTAATACTGCTTTCGGCTTTAATCCGGTCATGTTTTAACCGCCCCCCATTTTAATAATGCCCGCCTTGCAGTTAAGTACCCGTTGACAGATTTTTTCTTGTTTCCTCTATCTCTGGGCTGATTTGTCCTGCTTCTGGGATGGTTTGGCCGGTTGTAAGCCAATAGGCGTACTCGGGCCATTTTTCAATAATTGCTTTTATGTGTTCCTCGTTGGCTTTTTGTAAGCCGTTCTCAACATTTGCCCATGTTTTAGCCTTAATGCCTGTTTTTGCTTCAAACATTGTCCGGTCAAATCCAAGGCTTTCTCTTAGTTTTCTAATTCTATCTTTCATTGATTGCTAAATATTAGTTTGACTAAATATTAGTTACTTGCTAATATATAGTCATCGTTTCAAACCAGCCACAACCAGCCATATAAGGCTAAGGTGCAATCATGAACCAACAGCAAAACCCAGTCAAATTAGATACATTATTTGCGTCTAGCCCGGAAATCAAACAAGACTTAGAACAAACCGCCTCCCAGCTGTTTTTCATCCCATTCATGACCCCGGAAAAGTTCGCTGAAGCCATAGGCCTAAGCAAAGGCGTAGTCGGTGGTTGGATAGATCAAGGCTACATCCCCACGGCCAAAGTAGGCCGTTATCGCATGATCAACATGGTCGTCCTGGTATCTAACCTGAAAGAAGGAAAAGTGTCATGAATAACATTTTAATAACTTCAGACCAAGTTATTCAAACCATAGCCTATATTGTTTCGATTTATCAGGATGGTCAATCCCGCTATTTAGCTGATATACGAGAAAAAGTTAGCCCTGATTATAAGGATTTCTCAATTTGTCAGAGTCTCTTACTTTCAAACTGGGAAACTGTTGACGCTAAACTTCAGGGCATTAGCCTTTTATTATCTGATTTACCTGATATGTGCGAATTATGTCGGGATGCGCAAGAAAAGACTTCTGATTTATGGAAACGTTGTGGTGATGAAGTTCGTGAGCTTCAATTTCCAGAACCTTCAAAACAGGAGGGTTAGAGCCATGCCTTACAGCATAACCCCACATCACCTAACAGAAACTATCCACATGATATTGGCTAGTGCCAATCGTAAATTCAAAGAAAACCTGACCAATTACCATAACCCGGCGCATCAACATTATCGAGATGCCGGGCATTGTAGCAACCGGATAAATGATTGTTTTGACCAGTGCATTGACAGCCTACGAGGCTTGACCTTCCTCTTTATAGACTACGTAAAAGTCATAAGAGAAATAAAAAAAGCACAAGATCAAATAGCAGAAGACAGGGACATCTTCATAGCCCTATTGACTGCCGGAAAACACTATAAAGATAACTTACTCACAGACCTGGAACGTATCGATCAATCCCCACTCATAGGAGCCGCATAAATGACCGATCCAACGATACTGCCTGAACGTGGCAGCTTACCGGAACACAACAAAAAAGAACGACTGTTCAGAACCGCGCTGGATCAAGATGATTACCTGAAATTAGAAATCGAAGCAATGGATAGAGGCATGCGTCCTTACGGACTGACCAAAACCATTATGACCTTATACGTGCGCAAGCAACTCGTTCCAATGAAAGAACTGTCAGACGAACTCCGTGGTCAAGTGTTAACGCATTTGACAGATAAACAAGAAAAAGCGAAACAAGCGAAACAAGCGGCGCGCCAATGAAGCGGCAAAGCGACCCCGTCTCGCCCCCCTGCGCGGAAAAAACCGAGGTACGAGGTCTTTTTACGCGCGGGGGGTCGATACCAAGCCAATTGCCGCGGCTAACAGCGCGTCGAATGTTAAAAGCCAAGAAAGCCGAACAAACCCCGCAGGGCGGGAAAATAAAAAAGCGGACATTGCAGCACGTAGCGTACCCAAGTTGTCAAGTAATTATTTTTGCCTTGCAAAAAAAATTACTTGTACAACCGCAGACAAAAAACACGCTATCAAATGGCCGTTGAGGCGCTCTTCCTCAACGGCCATGGCTACGCGCTTTAAAGGATCGAAACGCGCAAAACGAAAACAGCGCACAGCCGTAGCGAAAGGGATTGCAGAGGAAATTGGCGATTAAAGCTGAATTACGAAGACTTAGTTAAAAATCTTTGGAGCTTGCGGAAAAGCATTTTTAGCTTAGTCGTAGTTATCAGCTTTAAACGTCGATTGGAACGGAAAGCCCGGCCCTTTAGGGTTCGCCAAAAAAGAACAAAAGAAAAACGGCGCAACAAATATGTTAGATAAAACCAGCCATAACCAGCCGCAACAGGCCTAAAACCAAAACAGAACAAAAAAACAAAAAACAAGGAAACAACACATGATCACCATAAAACAACACCTGCCCGGCCAGAACCTGACATACAGCCAGCGCAGACGCTTAATAGAACTACTATGGACCCTCATATCAAACGCAACGATTCCCTTCATATTGGGCTACTTCTTTTCGCTAATCTCAATGACCTACTCAATTACTGAGATAGCCACAAGCTTTGATAAATCCGGATATGGAGTTTGTATCCAACCGGACTTCCAAGAAAACCACGCAATAACCGGAGCAGCAATGACCGACATAAATTACACCGCAGATAATTTTGCAAAAGAAGAAGGCTTTAAAGATGAACCACATTTCAACCGCTCTTGAAATAGAACATTTAAACGACTTTACGATCTACTTGCTTTTTGTATCCATTTTTGTGGGCTCTTTCCTTGGTTACATTATTGGTTGGTATCTTCGTGGTCGTTATGAGGCCTTAAAATGAATGCAATTATTAAATTATCCTTGACATAGAAGACTAACCCCGTTCGACCCACGGTTTAAAGGGTCATAACATTAACTTCCAGCAAAGGAACAAAAACATGACAGCCCAACTAACCCAAAACAGCTTCCTAGGCGACATGCAAACAGTCATAAGAGGACAAGTAGAATCGTTAACCCGTTATGAAATCGATGGAGACAACAAAGGCGGCTCCATCTGGGTATCCAAACCCAATACCGGCAAAAACCCCAACAACCTGGGCAACGAACTAATCAAAGTCAAAATGCCGTTTGAAATGTTCGACCAGAAAAAAGCCGAAGTAGAAGCCGGAAAACTGTATTTCCCGTGTCAAATGGAAATCCTGTGTGAAATCAACATGGGCGGACAGAACAAAGCCGTATTAACAGCCATCAGCATGAAAATAGACGGTCCGGCCCCGGAAGCCCAACAAGAACAAGAACAAGAACAAGAAAGTAAAGACAAACCCAAAGGCGTATCGGGACAGCCGACGGTCACACCGTCCGGCACAACAAACGCGAACACAGCAAACACCGCAAACAAACCGTAGACAGGCAATAACCCATGAAAATCCGCTCAATGACCTGCCTGATAAAAAAGCCCGTAGAGTTCAAAGAGCGGGTACTTAATAACCGAGTGATAAGAGACCGGTTCATAAACGGATACGTAATTAAATCAGCGAGGGAGGAAAAATGTCCGTATGCGCCCAAATCACTAACCTGACTGCTGATTTATCCGATTCTGTTGGTTCCGCTGGCCCGGTTACAGGCGGACAGGGACTCTTGTTATCAAATACCCCGCTGGACGAATGTACAGGATTAATACTTTTATCGGCGGACGATTACACAAAACTAATGCTCGGACCAACATTAAGTTCATTGTTCGACCAGTATTTTGGATTTGACCCCCAGCTATTTGAATACATAGTTGGGTCGACAATAGTGGCCTACATACTAGGCCATTCCGTAGGAGCTATCGTGAAATTAATGCGTAGCACCTAAAAACCAACAAGGCGAGTTTTAAATTTTCTAGCCTTACATTTCATTAAACTTTGGAGAAAAATCATGAATAAAAAAACTACTTTAAAAAGACTTGGAGGCGCATTAGCTGCTGGATCAGGATTATTGGCTGTCTCTGGTGCCGCGTCTGCTGATATAGGGACGGATATTACCTCTGCCTTTTCTCTCGGCCAAACAAACCTCGGTTTAGCTGCTGCCGGTGTAATCACCATGGTAGCGGTATTAACCGGTATAGGTTTGATCGTCTCCATGTTGCGTAAGTAACAAAAAATGCCGGTATTAATGACAACAACAAAAAGTGAAATGCCATGTTAACAACAGTATTGCTGTCCGTTGTATTTGTATTTGCTTTTATTGTCGGCATAAATACCGGCTCTAATACATAGGCATTGACAATGCTTAGAATAATCCTTTTTTTATTTTCCTTTTTTTTTGCTGGCGTATCGATTGCGGATACGTATCCATCTATAGCTATCACAACGTATAGTTCTGCTAATTACGGTGTGTCCGACACATTATCCGGTCTGTGTCAAAACGCCCAGACTGCATTAGGTGCTGGTTATGTGGTTACTGTCGATGGCGTGAATTGCAGGATTCATAACTCATTGGGCAGCGATCTCGGGTATTTTGAGGCATGGCCTCAGACTACTAATACATGTCCGTATGGCGGCTCCGTTAGTGGCTCTAATTGCATAAACGCCCCCGCCTGTACAGCCCCAGCAGTCCGGGATTCAACAGGCGAATGTAAGTTACCCCCTTCATGCCCAAACACCGTTAACGGAAGCATGATAACCAAACAAGAATTTAACAGCGTTACTCAGCAATGTGTCAACTCCGATATAGTGCATTGTGACAGTCAATTACAGATTCCGGATGCGGACTCTGGAACCTGCTTACCAAAGCCTGGCGCAAAGGATTGTGGTAATGGAATTGTTGTTATTGCTCCAGTTCCATGCAGTTCAGAGCCTGATCATTCGCAGGATATAACGTGCCCTGACGGCACAATAATTTCACCGCCTCGTGTATGTGCTCTCTTACCTCCTGACCCTAAAGATTGCCCTGGTGGTGCCTCAGCCGTTGAAACCACCGGATATGTTAACGGTGTTCCTACGTGTATTATGAAAGACACCACCACTACAGCAGCAGCTGATGGTAGCCAGTCACCCGCTGATGACCAATATAACCCACAGAGTTATAAAGCCGGTGTAGCTTGTAATGCCTCCTATTCTTATCCTTGTGACCCTAAGCTTCCTGTAGTCACTGCTCCTGGAGTTACAGGAATAGAAAAATGCGGTCCTGGGACATTCTTCACGTGTGCGGATGTTCATAATAAACCGGTTGTGCCTGATCTTCATCCAAAAGCGCCAGCCACCACGACAGCCGCGGTGACGGGTACTAGCACTAGCACCACAACCATAACGCACAGTGATGGTTCAACGTCCACGCAAACATCGGTTACTAATAACACCGGGACGACCACCACGACTTTGGGCGGTTCCAGTGCTGGATTAGCCACGGAAGATACAGTTCGTGAGATAGCTAGTCGTTTGGGTGGTTTAGTAAAAGGTCAAGGTAATGCAGTTGTCCCACAAACTGGCCTTGACCATTTCGATGACTCAATACCTGATGATGCCGCTGAATTAGCGCGAGCAGAATACCAAGCTAAATTTCAGGAAGTAAAGGCGGCTATAGCATCAATGTTTAGCTTTTCGGGTGCTGGAACCGGTCAGCTTCCCTCCTTTGATTTCGGCACCATCAAAGGTGTACCAGTTACTATTGATCTAGGTCGATATGCCGATCAACTCTCCTATGTCGGATTGATCATTCTTTTTTTAGCTGCTGTTATCGCGGTAATGATACTTTTGGGGTAAACCATGTCAGTTCTTGTTGATGTAGTCAATGCAGTCACTGGGGTCGGTCAGCAAATATCTGATTTCATAAATGTCGGCATTTATACCCTGCTAACCAAATTTGCCGCTCAGCTTATTAAGTGGTACGTAGCGGCTATGTGGAAAGCGAAGCTCGCTGCCCTGGTATTTTCTTGGGGTACTGCTCAAGAACTCCTTTCATCGTTAAATGTTTCCTCCTACCTCAATACAGCATGGTCATCGTTAGAATCTCGGACCCTGTCCATGCTGGTTTTTTTTCGAGTCCCCGAAGCAGTTAACATTATTATCAGCGCTGCCGCGACAAAATTCGTATTTCGTTTCTTTGGATTCTAAAAATGGCATCCTCAATACATCATGGCGCACCCGGAAATTGTCAATCTAGTTGTCGCCTCATTGGTTAAATTTATGCGGCGGATTTGTCTTCGGTGCCTGCCTCCTTGGAGGACTTTGTTTAGTGGTATTCCGGATTCAAATAAACCGTATGGATTC
>Ga0208759_100027_pt1 | contig 106891 bp, 73 predicted proteins | sample LakWasM123_LOW14_2_FD_183935 | JGI IMG/M metagenome (GOLD analysis project Ga0208759, IMG submission 183935) | Freshwater sediment methanotrophic microbial communities from Lake Washington under simulated oxygen tension - Sediment Metagenome... | ecosystem: Environmental > Aquatic > Freshwater >...
ATCTGGTGCTGTTCAAGTTAAAAAAGAAACGCTTGAATTAAAGCAACTGATGCATAACATTATTGAAGATGCGCAATTTGAAGCTGAATCAAAGAACATGAAATTAAAGATGTCTCTAGATCAAAACCACCTATTACAAGGGCAGCCTGATTTACTGTACCGCGCGATTGAGAATGTAGTTCGCAACGCGATTAAATATGGTCCTGATAATAGTGTGATTAATATCGATTGCAGCAAACATAACGACAATCAGAAAATTAAAATTACGGTAACAGATCAAGGTGCTGGAGTCGATGCGCTCGAGTTAGAAGATATATTCAAACCGTTTGTTAGGGGTAGTTCTGGTAGCCAGACAGTTGGTCACGGTGTTGGATTGGCGATTACCAAACAAGTGATTGAGGCTCATAGTGGGCAGGTGATTGCGAAAAACATCACACCTCAGGGATTTTGTGTTGAAATCTCACTACCATATAACGGCTTATCCCTCAGCTAATAAAGTAAATTAGACCACGTCAATCAACACGCACAAACTAAATTGTTGCAGGTTAGGTAGAACACCTAGCACTCTTTTCGCTCTCACTATGTGAGACATGAGCATTTCTTAATGCTCACGAATTTAGCAAACAAGCCTACTCGCTTGAACATCTCACTAAAGTACATTAAAAAATTAGCAAAAAAAAAGCATTAAAATCAACAGGATTGATTTTAATGCTTTTTGGTGCGAAAGGAGAGAAACGTACATCCTTATTTGGTAGTTCTTACAGAGGTAGTAGTTAGATTAATTGTTAGAATAAAATTAATGGTACGAGTGCAACTTCGAGCACCTCGATTATTTTAAAGCGCTTTATTTCGCCATAAATTAACCTATGAATTAACTATAAACCATTTTTATGCAAATAAATACACACACTCAACCAATGAGATTATTATATCGCATGGATAAAGTGATTGTGTTTTCTCTTTGGTGCATGCTTGCGCTAGTAACTAAAATTAGTTTTTGCGTCTTTACCTCTGTAAAGTATTGCGGCTTCATCAAAAGCTTTGGCGGCTTGAATCGGGTCTTTGTAGCTACCTAAATCAATCACATTCTTAATGCCGTTTTTGGTGATAGTGATTGCCGCTCTATAAGTCAATGTTCTCATTTTAGGATTATCATTTATCCTAACTCCTCTATATCCAGTTTTGTTTCTTAGCGAATGAATAGTTACTGGCTGGACATTGCCAAGCTTTTGCCATGACTGGTTACGTTTTATATGGCTTATTTTTACTTTTGAAACTCCATACATTGACGAAAGCTCTCTGTTAGTCAATTTTAAATTTCTAATTTCAGTAACTTGTTTTTCTGTAAGCTTGGCATTTATATTTTTAACGCCGTCTGGCAATCTGCCTTTAACAGACGCATCATGCATATTTGCTGCGCTATCACCCAAGAAAAGGTGATCTGGATTTATGTTATGTCGTCCAAGTTCTTCATGCTTATGGCAAACATGCAATTCGCCATCTATAGGCCCATTGATAAGTTCGTATGCAAATCTGTGTGCAGATACAGTTTTGCCTTTATACCAAAATCCACCATATCCATTGCCAGTTTTTCCACCCTTCCAAAGCCAAGCGTTTGTATTTGAATCTACGTGAATGTATTTAATAAAGCGTTGAACAGTGTCAGGGTCTATGTGATTTGAAAATCTGGTAATATCTATTTCAGCCATGATTGCCTCTCAACAGGTTAATGGTGGTTAGCTATGCAATTGAGCCGCAAACTCTTTTGCATAGCGCATACTACATCATGTCAATTCGATGCCAAATATAAGCGCCTACTGTGAATAACAAGAACAAAAAAATAACAAGCCAATGCTCTATTATTTTCCAAATTTCCCATTTAGTTTTCATGATTAAAGTTTACCACTAATTAATTTGATTGCTTATCAAATATATTGATGTATTTATCGTAAATTTTTTTCTCTTCATCTTCAAGCTCATTAATCATTTTAATTTTTTCACTAAGCGTTAAGTTTTCATTAAGCTTGATAGCGCCAATAGCATCACGCTTACCGTTAGCCATTTTCAACATCCTATCAGACATTTTTGACATTTTAATCAGCATGCCATTTTCATTTATAAAATCAGCAATAGCCGCTGTATCGTGTGCTTTTTTTGCCAAAGCTAATTGATCTGCAGCCATATCTGCTTCATTTTTTCTTTCCCAGAAAGCGGAACGTGAATCTGTTACGCCTGTTTCGCGTGCAAACTTACGTGCTATTGGAATGTCTTTAAGGTTCTGCGGAGATACCCCTTGCGCCCCCTGTTTAACGATATTTGCAGAATCAAAAGCGAACTGCCCCGCGCCACCCGTTAGAGATTTAACCCAGAATTTTAATGTTTCTGGCGATACGTCCACCACTCCAGATTTAAAATTACTGCCACCTGTAAAGCTATTAAGCTTTTCAGATACGCCATCATATAAACTACCCTGCGTACCTCGATTCATTAACTGTGAATCTGGCGTGGCAGGGTTCCATTTTTTAGGTGTTATTGGTCGACCAAAGCTATCCTCATTTACGCCTGGTGCTAACGCCATCTTTGGTAATGTTGGCAGTAGCTGGAATAAACCATTTTCGCCTTCCATTGGGTTCCCAACTGGCGAGAAGTTTGCAAACAAACTAGATGCAACACGATTGCCAAGCTTGCCATAGTTAGCGCCATCTTGCGTAGCATCTGCCATGACATTACCTAAAGACCAAAATACACGGTAGCCATAAGGCAGCGTCAATGTAAATTGCGTGCCGAACATATCAAACACAATGTTACCGTCCTTGATATAGTCTGGCGTTTTATTCCACTTATCTTTATCTTCATCATCGCCATTCAGCGCCATCATTGCCATTGTGAAGGCCATAGCCGTCATGCCGCCAGCAAGCGCTTGAGCTTGGCGTTTGTATGGTGATTCCATTAATGCTTCTTGAATTAACTTAGTGCCTTGTACGGCTGGATTAAAGAACAGGTAGAGCGCACCTGCTGCGTTTGATTGCTCACCTTTACGGTTGAAGTTCATCAAGTTTTTTGCTTGTGCCGCAGACCTGCCCTTGCTTATGCCGTTTTCGGTTAATGTTTTATAAGTCGCTACACGTAAAGCGTTTTCAGTAATGGCGTTAATACTTTCCATCAGTTTCAAAAAGTGCCCAATAATCGGTATCTTTTTAAAGCCTGCTGAACCCGCTTTTAAACTCGCCATTGTATGTGCTGCTTTTGCACTTTTACCGTTAGCAATATTTTTCTCATAAACCGATTTATAAGTCGCTAAAGCCCCTTGATACTCATTGTAGCTAGATTGAATATCATTGCCTATACGCTCTAAATCACTTAGATATGCGCCACCTGTAGAGCCGCCTTGTGCTCGATATTCATTAACTAAAGCAGATGAACCTTTATTTTTAAAGTGCTTAACCAACTCTTTAACAGCCGTTGGATAGTTAGCAAATATTTTTGCAGTAGTTACGCCACCTAAATTGCCTGTTAATGTAATCGCGCCTTGAATCGAGTCACGAATCGGGTTGGTAAAAATAAAGTCTGGGCTGTAACCAGTATAGGCTTTTGATAGCCAGTTATTCACTTCACGGCCTGCCGAAAATATGGCATTCAAATGCTCAACGCCCATGTTTTTATATTCACGCGCTGCAATCTCGTCATTAATTTGCAAGCGTATCGCATGCCCCCCCACGTAAACCGTCACTTCGTTATCAGCTAATTGTGGTGACGCTTGTAACATCACGCGCACAGGGTCTTTTGTTTGATCAACGCTAAAGTTTGATTTAGTTTGGCCAAACGCTACTTGTGATTGAATGTACAGCTCGGCTTCTTTTCGCGTGGCGAATGTGGCGGTATCAATACCTTTATTAGCCACCACATAAGCTGTTTCTCCTTGCTTTAATACTTGGCGCTTAACGGGCTTATCAATCGTGATAATGTCATCGTTTTTGGCCGCTAATGCAAAGCGAATTAATGCTTTTCCTACACGGTTTTTTTCGTCCAATGTAATAGCTGATTCGTGATCGCGCAAAATATTTTCAATAATCGCTTCATCGCGCAACCCATGGCCTAGACGTTGTTTGTTTCTAACACGAACATTTAAGCCTTGTCCAGTGCCGGTGGTCGTGCCAGCATCGTCACCGCCCTTAACTGGCACATACATTTCATAAGCGCTTTCCCAAGCCGCCACCAGTTCGGGAGTCAATAACCCAGAATCGATTTTTATTTTTTTAGTTTGCTCGGTAATTTTGCGCCAATCGTTAGCGATGCTTTTCAATTCCACAAAGTTTGGCAACTCTTTAAAAGCGTCCATTGCGTCTTGCGCTTCTGCATCGCTTACGCCAAATGCAGTTGCATCTTCTCTGTTCTGCAACTGTCTAGCGCGTTTGTTTGCCTCTGGCGCATGTTGCGCTTTTAGAAAATCGCCTATTTGTTCCATGCTTAAATCAGCCGCTTGTGTGCGCTTGATTAACGGCTCTACTTGGCCTTCTCTAAAGTCCTCTTTACGGGTAGATATACGCCCACTCATGAGCGTTTCCGCTAAGTAAACGTCTGCGGCTTCGTCTAATTCCAAGCCTTTTTCAACTAGAAAATCTTGCAAAACTTTAAAACGGTTAAACTTATCTTGGCCTATACGTTGAATCTTTTGCGCTGTGGTTTCGGCTGGTATTTCGTTGTTTAAATTGCCTTGCGATGAAGTGCGACTAAAACGAATATCAGGATTAGTAGGGTTGAAGTCGCCGTTGTTGCCGAACCATGCTTTGAATTGTGGTGTTTCAGTTTGAGGCGTGCTGCGTGAGTAGAACGTGCCTCTTAAGCTGTCTGCCAGTCCGCGATTCTGTAACTCGCGCACATACGTGCCCAGTATTTCACTCCTTCTTTCGCGGCTCTTTTCGCGTAGAAAGGTATTGTAGAAAGCTGCTCTCTTTGCCGTGCGGATTCCTGCGCGATAAGGATTGCTCGTTTCAGTGGCGTTGACGGTAGCATCTTGTGAACTTCCATCAACAATTCGTGATCCACTGTCGCCATCTGTTCTGGCGTAATAGTCGGATAACACGCGCTCAAAATCATCATTGGTGAATTGCTCACCATTGATGGTTGTAAAGTCTTGTGTTGTTGGGTCAAAGATGACATTTTTAAGTTCTGGTAAATTAGTAATTGCACCGTGATAAACAGTATAAATCAGTTCTTTAATGTTGTGTGCATCGTCACCTGTTTTCCAGTTGATTTTACGCACTGATTCGCCAAATTCTTTTGTTTTTTCATCGAATGAATAGTACAAATCTGGGTCTGTTTGAGCCACATGAGGCGCAATGTGCTTAGTAGTTCCGTACTTCAATGCACTAGACAGCATATTCTCTGCACGGCGGTAGAAAGCCTTGGCGGTTAAACCAAGCGGATCACCAATAAACACCTTGTCATTGTTGTATGCATAAGCTGCGGCCAGTGAATAAATACGGCTACCAATATCTGCGCCTGAACGTAAGCGAGATACGTTAATCCAAACCTCATTGCCCTTTTCATAGATAACGGCTGAGCGATATTTAGCGTTTGGTAAAAACACCTCCCAAGCGGTATCAGCGCCATCTAGTTTTGTTTGTGACTTACCAAATGGTTCAACACGGAATTGCGTGTTCATATCGCTGGCAATATCAGCTATATCTTTTGCATCAGATGGGGCGTTCTCAAAGAAATCTTCGTTTCTAGCAGTGAACTCAAGCGCAGCGGTTAGGAATGTGTCGCCTTCTGCTTTTGATGGTACGCGGTTGTTGCGGCTGTAATACATATTATTGCTTGAGATAAGGCTAACAACATCCTCGCCCTTAGCATAGCGTGAAGCCATTGAAACAATATCTCTAACATCAACATCAGTCATCTCAACATTGAATACCAGTTTTGCGAATGCCTTGATGCCATCAATTAAGCGCTGCCATATTGACCTAACAACAGGTGACATTTCAACATCTTGGTCGCCACGCTCAGCGATAAAAGCTAAAACTTCACCAGCCATTGCGGTATCGTCAATATCCGGCTGCGATTGTTTAACATCATCCCAAATGCCGCGAATGTACTTATTGCCTGCTTTATTTAATGTTTTAACTTGCGTTAGCAATTTAGGGAATAAAGTTTTATCAACTTCATTCAGCATGCTCTCAACCGACATATGCCCGATTGCTTCATGCGCAAACACTTCTCTTAAGCGCTCCTCACTGTTAATGGCATTGGTATTAATCCATATTTCACCATTTGAATATAGGCCTTCCACGTCATTGATTCTTACGCTCAATGCGGCCTGAATGTTTTGTTCGCTAGGTAACTGAGTGACCAACTCTAAGCGCTCAATGAGTAGTTGTTCGCTTCCGTTAATTTCCTCAATAATGCTTGAAGGAATTGGCAGTTTAGAATGATGGTCAACTAACTTTACCTTAGGTATGCCTTTGTGTGACTTCTGCAACTCATCAATAATTGATTGTGCTTTTTCTTTGTCCATGCCACGGTATGGGGTGGCATTACTACGGCTAAACATCACCACGTTGCCACTGTCGGTTTCTTTGGTTTTTAACTCGCCAAACAACGCATCGAACAATGGATTTATTTCCGCTTGCTCTGCTCTTGTTGGATATGGGTATGGATCTTCAAATGCGCCAAAATCTTTAGCTGCTTGGTTAGCAATCTCGTAAACGTCCTCATCTTCAATGTTGGCTAAATAGTCATTAGATCTTCCAGCGTCTTTAGACTTAGCAATTAAATATGCTTCAAACGCTCTCGCAGCCAACTCTTCTGCGGTACTCCAATAATCATTGGTGCGCGTATTGTCAATTTTAGATGAGCGTGTGTAATAGTCTGATTTGCGAATAGCATCCATCAGATTCTTAAATGCACTTAGCACTTCTGGCCTGATAGATTCATCCAGCTCAAAGCCCTGCCCTGCTTTGTATGTACGCTTTTGTTGTGGCTTCTGTGTTAGGTATTCATTGTCACCACGGGCTTTTGAAAAGTAATTGTCCATGGCATGAAACCACTCATGGCCCAAGCTACCAAACCCATTCACTTTAGTGAGGTTAATCACCACTTCACCACGTTCAAAATGCGCTGCTGCTGGATTTTTCCCACCTTTGCCACGCGCACCAAAAGCCAAGCCTAAAGTGCCGTTTAATGAGATAGCGCGAGGCGGTACGCCAATAATGTTCGCAAGATCAAGCAATGCGTCATAAGCATTGTTTAAATCTCTTGGTCGGCGTGATTGCTCTACATAGTTACCAAACTGTACCCCTCTAAAGCCAAACTCTGCGGCAAACTTCTCAGGTGTTACATCTTGTCCTAAGCGATAGTCAATTCCAACGCGAGGGTTGTTTGTACTTCTGCGCTCTGGGCGCACGTTTTTACGTTGCTCAAGCAACTGCAACAACTCAGCCTCATTGTCTGCATAATATTGGAACGCCTCTTTAGGTGATTTAAACCCACCTTTAAGGTCAATATATTTATTTGATGCGACCTTTTTACCAATGACTAAATCGCCAGTGGCGGTAACTCGATAAACGTCCAATTTCGTTTTACGTTCTGTACCTTCTGGTGCAACTTCAAGCTTAATGCGTAATGCATCTACGGCACTTTGTCGGTCATTGAAATATTCACGCTTGCCATTTGGAAACTCTAGCGCAGTTTTCTTGCCTGCTTCTGCAACGCCTTTATCAAATGAAGTCCATCCACCAGTAATTTTGTAGCCTTTGGCAGACTTAAACGCTGGATACCCAATTTCACCATACAGATTGATTCTGTCGGCAAATTTATTATTTACATTGCTCGCGCTTAATATACCTAATACATCATCAATGCTTTTGCTTCCGTTGATTAGTCCATTTGAAAACTCGCGCAAAGCAGTAAGCTCACTTACCCATCTACGTACCTTGCTTGGCATTTTAGGTTTGCTAGGAATTTCATCTCGCATCGCTTTGATTGCAGCAATGGCTTTAATATCCATGCCACTAGCAATTAGGTTATCGTAGTCAGGTTCAGGAAAGTGTTTAGATAAAGTAATGTCTTTGGCATCAGCAGGCAATTCATCGCCCATGGCTTTCTGATAGTTTTTCCAAAGGTCTTTTTTAGCGCCTTCTAGCTTCTCGCCGAAGTCATCAATGCGGCCTACTGGCGCTTGATCTGCCACATCCTCTTCTGCCGCTTCGTTTGGGGCACCATAAGCATCAGCCACCTCATCAGCCGTGACTTTACCTTCGCGCACATCTTTAATGGTGTCTAGCTTTTCCTTGCCTTTAACGCCTGCGGCGGTGAGCGCTTCTGCGGCTTTGGCTACTTCGTCATTTGCTTGACCGTTGCTTGATTGATTGGCTGTATTTTCTGCAACATCCTCGCCAGTGCTAGCTTCTGTATTTGACTGTTGCTTGATTGGCGCTGAGAACAAATCTTGCGCCCCGGCTGCTGCGGCCTGATCTGCTTCACTGTTTGAACCAGTTAGAGTGAATGTATCTTGATTGTCATTGCCTGAATTGCGCTTAGCGTCTTTTGCACGCTCGGCATCAGCAACGGCTTGTTTGGCGGTAGTATTGTCGCCTAGTAGGTCGGTTTTACTGTCTGTTACTTCCGCTTGCTGACTGGCGTTAGTTTGCGTTGTTGTTGTACTTCTTTCGCCGCTTCCAGTATCGCCATTCTCGCGCTCGGTGTTAATGACGCGAGCCTCTGTAGCAGTTTCTCTTTCCTCGTTTGTGGCTTGTCTGAGTTGCTCATTGATTTCATCCTCTGTTAATAGTTCTGCCGCCTCTTGAACATCGCTTTCAGCTGTTGCTCCTGCGTCTTGGTAGTATTGATTCGCTTGAGCCTCTTCAACAACTGCATACGGCAATACTGATTCACCGTTTCGTATTTTTTCCGAAAGGTAATCATACGCCTCTGTTGAATCAAAAGCATCATCATTAGCGCCGTTAGATTCAAGGCGCATGTTGTATGGTAGGTAATCGACTAAATCACCTGATTCAATCAAGCCCTTGAGTGAACGGTTAGATGCTTGTTTGAATACTTGGTTATATCCACCAGGCGCAAAGCCTTTTACTTCGCCTGTAACATCTTGTTTTTCAGATAGCTTAATGCCGCCAATGTCACGTAGGGTTGCTAGTAGCGTCTTAGGTTTGTATTGTTTAGGTGATTTTGGCTTTTGTACTTTAGATGTTGTAGCACCACTCTCAACGGTTGAGCTTGGGAATTCTTTAACATCATCAAGCAACTGAGCAATAGGCGCATTCAAACGGATTACATCAACATCGCCGCCTTTGTTTAATTTAGATAGCCATTGATGATGGCCGTCTAACACATGGTTGTCAGATGAAACCAAGATTGAACGGTCACCGCCTGCATACTTGCTTGCCTTCTTAACCTTGGCTTCTGAAAACTCTTGCTGTGTTGGTTTAAGTGATGATGCTGGTACCGTTTCTTGCGTGTGGTCCACGCCTCTAGCATTCAAAAAGTTAACCATCGCGCCACGGTGCTCTGCTTTTACTTGCGGCATTTCTGAGCGTGGAATGTTTAGCGTGCCAGATTCAGGACTGAATGCGGTCCACTCTTTGTTAATTTTCTCACCAACATGTACGCCTTTTACCTTTTCATCGACACGTTCCGCTGTTGTGTTTACGCTATCGACATTAGTAATGCCACGTAACTTCAACTCTTCATCAATTTGGCTAATGACTTTTGCATCAGTGGTCATGCTGCGCATCTTCGGCAAGAAGTCGTCTGTGGCTTGGGCGAATGGACGTGATACTGCATCTTCGCCATTAAGTATAGCTATTGCATCGTTCCCTTGTATTCCATTTCCATTAAGTTGATCGCTTCCGCTGCCTTGTGCAGATGCTTCGGTAGAGTTATCAATTGGTCCTGTATCGCTCCGTCCTGCAAGCTGATTAGGTAAATCTCCCAAGCTTCCTTGTATGTTATCACTTGAGCCTGTAATGGTTTCGTTAGCCAGCTCGGTAGTGGCATTAGTCGTATCGCTGACATTCTCATCCCCTAAAATATCGCTTGCTGGTATGGCTTCTGTGGCGCTTTGCACTTCTGCAAGTAAGGCATCATCACTGATTGAATTTAACAAGCCTGTTTGTGGCACGGGTATATCAATTGCTTTTTCAGCAAGCGCAATAGCGTCATCAATACTTGCATCGGGATTGGTAATATTGGCAAGCGCTGTATCTGCCTCGGCTTGTTTAGCGTCAAACTCAACTTGTAGTGTTTCAGCGTCAATGTCGCCTTGAGTGTTACCATCAACACGGACATTTGAAGTAACTTGCTTAAAAGATCCAGCACCTTGCAACGCGCCGACAACTGCACCTGGCACGCCTGCTGCTGCCGCTTCTAATAACCCTTGTCTGTTGATTTGTCCAAAGTCTATTTCTTCTCGATTGCCAAATGCGTATTCGCCAGTTTGTACGCCTAATCCTTGGCCACCACCTTCAACATATTCTTGCAAAGATTCTTTACCTGCAGTTTTTGCTGCATTAGCAAGGCGATTTACTGATGATGAAACGCCACTATTCCCTCTGGCAATTACGCCTTCCGCACCGCCCTTAGTAATCTTATTGCCTAGTAGCGTAGTAATACCAGCAATTGCCGCTGCCGTGTATTTAGTGCGTGCGTCACCTTCTGCCTCGCTAAATGCGCCGCCTGCGTTTACACCAACGTTCATGGCAATAGCGGCTTGTGTGCCTTTTTCACGGCCATACCTTGCAGCTAGCGTTTTGATTGACTCTGCATTACGCCCAGCATATTTAGCAGTTAAGTTCGCTGCTGCCTTTTCACTGGCTAGTTTAGTCACGCCTGCACCAACGCCACCACTTGCTAACATAAAGCCAAGTGAAGGGATTGCAACATCAGATAAAACAGATGGGTTTGCAGTTAAAAACTCTGTTAGTTGAATGCCTGTACCATTTTTTACAATGTTTTGTAGCTCAATAGACTTCTGGCGCAACTCTGGCGACTGCTTATCTGTCTGGTACTTAATGGCATCATCGAAGCCTTCACCCATCGACATAATCATGTCACCCACTACTGGGATGTAATTCGTGCCTAACCCTAAAATATCTGTTGCCATCTTCCCTGTTGTCGGGGCGATCTTAGCTACTGCCCTTACGGTATCAAGTGCGTAATCAACGACCTCTCTCTGTGGCAAGCCGTTTGCTATGGTCGCAATGTCGTTTCCGTCCTCGCCTTGCTCAACCATGTTTTTAGCTGTGTTAAAGTCAGCATTTGAGTTCTTCATGACTTTGTTAATTTTCGCTTCTTTGCGATTATCACCAATGCCATCTTCTTTAATTTCTTGATATTGTTTATCTACCTCTGATGCGACATTGCCTAGCCAATCTTTGCGATTGGAAAGTTCTGCTCTTTTTTGTGGTGTTGCATTTTCGTAGGAAGACTTAACTTTATTGAAAGTTTGGTCCGTGACTGGTGCGCCTTTGCGCTCAATGGCACGGCGATCATCAATAACCTTTCCATCCATGCCATCAACAACTGACTTGTATTTGCTATTTGGTGTAATAGCTTTAACAATATCGTCTTTTACTTGAGATAGGAATGATTGAGGCTTAGGCGATTCCGGCTGTGGCGCTTGTGCAAAATCCGCATCTATCTGATCCGCGATTGAAGGCATTGCTTGCGATATTTCTGCCTCGCTCATGCCGCCTGGGAATGTGATTGATTTACCGCGATATACTACGTTAGCCATGCTGATTATCCAGAAACAATAAAGGGTTGGATAATTCTATCCAACCCCACTTGTGTTACCAGAAAAGCACTATCGGTTATACGTGTAGTTACCGCTCTTATCTTTGCTTAGAGCGCCATTTGATTTCTCTGGCACCTTGCCTTTCTTTGTTTCTCTAATTTCATTGCCATCTTTATCATAATATGTTTTTGCGATAGTTATAACTTCATTATCGTCCTTACCCCATGAAGCCTTTTCTCGGCTGTAATCATCACGGCCTTTGCCTTTGTTTTCTGGCTTTCTTTTCCAGTCTGCAAAAGATTGATCGTCATCACTTTGTTTTTGCGGAGCACGTCCTGCTGCACTTACCTTAGCTTTTTGGCTAACCAATATGTTGGCCGCTTTTTCTGCATCGCCATCAGCCATGCGCCATGCTAATTCAAGCTCACTTTTTGGCACATCAACTTTTTGGCCACCTTCCAGCACTATTTTTGCTGTGCCATTAGATTTATCAAACGCCATGACAGAACCATCTTCAAGCTTAATGCTTTCAAAGTCTTTGCCTTTTGGTACCATCTTTGCAAATGTTTCAGCAGATTTAAAGTCACCGCCTTTCATGGCACGCTCGAAGCCATCTTGCATGGTTGCCTTGCGTGTAGTTTTAACTTCATCACCGCCAGATTTAACCATCTGCTCTTGGCCTTTTTCATCCGTGTATTTATTAATGACTGATTCAGGAGTTTTAGTCGTTTCCTCAACGTCAGCCATATATGCTTTATTGCGCTCAATTTCGGCGGCGGCGCGTTTATCCTCCATCGCATAGCCAGCTTCTTTTAATCGAAGCTCTTTATCCATCTGTGCATCAAGCAACGCCGTCTTTAAATCAAACTCTTGCTTCTGAGCCAGATCACGGCCTCGCCCCTCTGAATATCCTTTAGCCGCGCCTGCTGCCATAAAACCTAATAAGCCAGACATTATTCTGCTCCCTGATACTGTGATAAAGCTTGTTCCGATATTTGCCCAAACTGTTGTGGATCAACACCAAAACCGCGCATTAAAGAATCGATCATTGTTTGCATTGCTTGCGCAATAATCTCTGGTGCCATTTCTTCCTCTGTCACCGTTTCTAAAAACTCTGCAGCCTGTGCAAGTAGATATGTTCCAGCAGGTACAATCACTTCGCCTGGCATTGTCTGGTTGCTTTTTTGGTAAAGCATCGCCATTAAGCTCGCAATTTGCGAACCAAGCATTTCGCCAATATCACCTTCACTTTTATTTAGCATTTGAATAATATCTTCGTGCGTTTCCTCTGAGAATATCACCTTCATCCCAGCCTTAACTACACGCGCAAAAGCTTCTTGAAACTCTTTAGGTACACTTGCGGCCATATCCTCGGCAATTGCCGCTGGCTTTGCGTTAAATTGTTTCTGGTCCATTACGCACCTCCCATTTGTGAAAGCATGCCTGCACCAGATTTAGCTTGCTGAATTTGATTGTATTCTTCTGGTGTAACGTATTTCACTTCACCTTCAATCGACACGGCTATTTTCCCTGGTGTATTAGTGCCAGGCTGTCTGTTATAAACGTTCTGATCTTGGTTAACAGTCGCGGCACTATTGGGTTGGAATTGTAAGTTTTTTTGGCGCTGAGCAATCAGGTCCATCTGTTGCTGTTGTGCCGCAGTTTGTGTGTTTGTTTGGTCAACTCTTGCATCTGTAAGTGGCTGCAACTGCTCAAGCTCTTGACCCTTCATGTAGCCATCTGACAAGCCACCTAATGCACTGAGTGCGCCTTGGCTATTGTTAAGCGTACCCAATAAGCCACTTCCAACATCTTTTACGCCATCGACCGCACGACCAATGAATGATTCTGGCACACCATTCACATGAGTTAATTGCTCTGTACCACTTGACCTTAACGCACCGCCAATGCCAGAGGTGTCAGCCGCGTTAGTTGTAACGCCAGCCGTATCTTTAATGCCTGCGGCAATCGTGCTATCGCCAATACCAAGCCCCGACTTAATGTTACTAAAAACACTTTTAACTGCATCGCCTGATACTGTATTAAAGAAGTTAGATGTGCCATCTGCTGCGCTTGAAAACGGATTGACAAAACCACCTTCTAAGCCAGTAAAAGCACCAACGCCAAAACCTGCAAGCCCAGCAACCGCACCAATTGTGGATAATGCTTTATTGCCGGTAATTGCACCAAGACCACTTGCGATACCGCCTGCAATCATAATTCCACCAAGCAGTGTACTTGTTGCTGCCATACCTGCTGATATAGAGCCAACAGCGGCCGCAACACCAAGTGCTGGACCATTTTTTTCACCATATGGCGCACCCCTATGTGGACTTGCATATGGCATTTCAACCGACAATCGGCGAGTATGAGTAATAGTTTTGTACTCAATATTTGGTATTTGAATGGCGATCATTTTTCGTGTCCTTGTCTAGCCAAAAATATTCATGTTGCTGATCTTCGTGTGTTTTTTTAAAGCCAAACAACTCAATAAGTTTTTTGTATTTATCGTTCTTGTAGAGCTTTGTTACCAAGAACTCATGCTTATCTAACAATGCATTGACTACTTCATGCATCATTTGCTTACGTCCAATCACTTTGCGAAATCTTTTGTTAAGCGCAAAATGTATTTCGTTGTTTTGCATCATCGTTTCACCAATCTGCACGCCTTGATAAATGATTGGCTCAACATTCCATTTTAATAACGCAAGCTTCACCTGCTCAACCGTTAAGTGTTCTTCATTGATTAAATAATTCTGTATTTCTTTCATCATGCTGTTGGGAATGTAAGCAGGCCATCGAGGTTTAAACCGCCAATTTTCCCTAGTATGTTTAATCCTGTTTTTAATAATTCATTTTGATTTGTCACTGCCGCTGTCTTAGCCTCTGGCGTTAGGTCTGGGTTTTGTAAAATGTCGCTAATATTTCTCACTGACTGCTGGTAAAGTGAACCTGCAGAAGCCTCAGACTGCAGTATGGTTTTATAACTCGCCTCAATGTCTGCTAATTGAAGCTTGTTGCTTTGGTCCATGAACTGCTTAATCACTACGTTCTGCTCATTTGCATTAAAAATGTTTGTTTTGTTTTGCTCTGAGGCGTTGAACTGATTTGTTTGATTCTGATTTTGCGCATTGAACTTGTTAATGTCTTGCTCATTGCTAGCATTAAACTGGTTATTTTGCTGTGTCTGGCTCGCATTAAAAGTATTAGATTGTTGCTGGTTTGCCTGATTAGTATTAAGCACGCTACTATTTACACCAGCGTCATATTGAGCGATTGGAACCGCTCTATCCATTACCGCAGCCTGCCCAGCCTGAACCGCCATTGAGCTATTTAACATGCCCCTGCTATTAGCGGCCTGTTTTGCTTTTGCTGCGGCTTGTTGCATCAATGGCGAATCCTCACCGATTACCTTGTTAACTTGAGTGCTTAACAGTTCATTGTTGTTCACATCTCTAGTAATTGCAGATGTTAAGCCTGATGGTGCGCTTGCTGCGTTTGCCACTGTTGATGCTGGCGCTGTTTGTGTTGTTGCAAGCTGAGGCGTAGCGCTCATATTGTTGTAGTTATTAATCCCATCTGTCGGGGTCCATGACTGATTAGTTGTTGTCGCCATTTCTATTCCTTTTCACACCCTACTTGTTCGCATGCAGCATTCGCCCATCCGCGCAATCTGTTGTAATCATTTGTTGTTAACTTGCACGCACCTTCTAGCGCAGAATAACCTGCGTAGCACTCTCGTTCACGTTCGGTAAATCTGCTGGTATCGCTTGTAGCTTCTGGCAATCCAGAACTAACACGCTCGGCTTCGAGGCGCATGCGCTCAGTAAAGTTAAACTTAGTGCTATCAATACGATTTTCATAGTAGGCCCTTAGGTTTTTTGTTTCACGTTCGCGGTCTAGGTTAAATTTGGCGATCACTGCGCCGTGTTGTTTTTCACTTTCTTGCAGAGCCTTTTTAGCCACGGCTAACTTGGTTGCGTTTTCAGCACTACGCTTCATGGTTTCTAGTGCTATGTCGTCTTTAAACTGCTTATGCAGTTGCACTTGCTTGGATAAGTCAAGCTCAGCCTTATCAGCACGAGCCACCTGTGCGCTGTATTGTGAGTAGCAATACCAAAGCACCAGTAACGGCAAAATAATTCGCCAATACTTCATTACAAAGCCAGCAACATGCGATGCTAAAAGTTTGATTAATGTCCACGCAATCATAAAAGGTTGGCCTTAATCGGCTTCATGCCGCCTCTAACCCAAGCTGAAACGTCGAAATTTGGGCAGTCTTTTACCCACTCATTACGTGTAATTTGACCGTCACCATTAAGGTCTGGTGAATAATCTCGGTGGCCTTTGATTGAAATTCCCATATCTTTGTAAGCATTTAACGCACCTTCAACAGTTGCGTGCGGCTTGCCTTGGATAATTGATGATAGATTAATCAAGCAGGTACGAAGCGTTTCCCACTGCTCTGGTGTGTATTTATCAGTGCCGATTAAACAAATGCCAATCGAACCTGTATTACGGCCTTGTACGTGTGCGCCCAACTCTTCCAGCCCACGACCAGTTTCAATCTGTCCATCTACCGTAATCACGTAGTGATAGCCGATGCTTCCAAATTCTGGATTAAAGTTTCGCTTTGCTTGGCTATTACGCTTAAATCCAATCTTTGGATTGGCATGCATCACGTCAATATCTTTTGCGCGAATATCCTTGCCATTAGGCGTGGCTGAGCAGTGAATAACAATGTCTTTAACTAAACGCTTCATTGTCAGCCTTTCTTCTTGATTTATGATTTGTTTTATCAATTAGAAAGTGGTGTATAAGCGGATATTCAATGCTTAAATATTTTATTAGCCTAAAGTACGTTTCTGGCCACATAAATAATGCGATGGTGCACCCAAATAAAATGCTAGAACTATCATGTGTTACAAAAATAAGATACGGTCCACTCATCGCAGCACCAACATATTTTGCAATCATGCAGTATCTGTTTTCTCCATTTGTAACTGATGCCAAATAAATCGAATCGGCAAGTATATAAAGTCCAATTAACACGGACAGGATTAGTTGGAATTTCATTTTTTTACCTCAAGTAAATTGTATTTAGATGTAAATATCTGAATTAACCAATCCCTAAATGGCTTATCAATTACTGCAAATCCCAACATAAAAGCAACTGGGCGCTGTGGCACGTTATTAATATCTAGCCATGCATGAAATATCCACACAATCCCATGGACCATGACGCATGCAATAAATGTTGAAAGAATGATTAACCATATTGATTTGCTAACTCTTAATGCACTGTTTCGATAGACAGCCCAATAAGCACCACCAAATGCAGTAATAATCACTCCAATTGGCAAATCGAAAAGAGCGCTTAATGCTGCTGTTAATGTTGCAACTATCCATGGGCTGGTTGCGTGCGTTACTGGATCTGGCATTTTTTTCTACCTTACTGTTTTTATGTGCCAATGTTAGCAACGTCCACCTGTGTCATAACTCAGATGTATGGGCGTAAAAAAACCGCAATTAAGCGGCTTTTTAATGTTTCGGTTTATTTAATTTTTGTTTTCTCAAAATTCAGCGATAACAAATGCTGAGGTGTAATACGATGGTGATACTTACTATCAAACGGCCTTTGACCACCTGCTGCTAGAATGCTGGCCACCAACTCAGCACACGACCATTTATCATCTTCCTGCCAGTTTCGCTTTAGCCCGATACCAATCACACCGAGCCAATCGTATTGCTTACCAAGCTGGCCAATCGCAAACGCCTCTGATACATCCAGCTCTTTCACTGGGATATGCATCATCACGGCCTTAGATGACTTTGCTAACCTATCGTTAACCTTACCAAGTACAACGCCCTCCCCTGCAATTGCACCGATAAGCAAATTTTCATCAAGCACCAAGTCAACATGGCTATACTCTGACCAGGTAATAAACCTGATCAACCATGAGCCAAGATGCCGCCTACGGCTGAATAAGAGCTTCATCTACATACTCCTGTGGGAATCCATCAAGTACGTCATAGGCTTCAAGTTGTCCAATGGTCATGGTTTGGATGGCTGCACGCTTGGCTTCTGCTACACCAAAAATCACTTGTTCACGCATAACCTGTGCCGCAAATAGCTCACCAGCCAGTGCTTGTGTCATAGTCACAAAAGAACCGTCTAGCGTTTTCCATTTCAGATTTGCAGGGATGTTTGCGCCCATGATGACCAATGCAATTTGTTGTTGCTTTGAATCGGTGTCTGAGTGAAACCACTTATCCTGAACCAAGCAGCCGCCATTAGTTTTAACGTAATCACGATGGCTTTTAATCTGTGTCCACAAACGCTCACGGATAGCGGTTAAGTCCATCGGTGTATTGATATAAGTCACTGTTGCGCCGTTGTACTCTTCGGTCACATTGTAGAAATTACGGTTAGCAGGTTCATTGGTTGCTACTACCAACTCAAGGCCAAATGATTGCAATATCTCAGGAGATTTATCACCTAATGCGGTAAATGGATAAGAGTTGCCATCAATCGTAAAGTCCATGCCATCGTTAATATATTGATTGCTTGCTTGTCTGTAATACATGGTTAATTCCCTTTTGCGTTCTGATGTTTAAAGGCTGACTTGCTCTCAGGGCTTAATATTGTTGCCGTCCAAGTGTTAGTGCCTGATGAGTTGTAACTAGATGATGAGGTGCGTAGCTTGAAGCCGTTGGATAGCCTATCCGCATGAGTTCCCCATGTGACTGCGTTACCATTGATAGTGAGTGTTTCAGGAGTGCCGTTGCACCAAATGAATGGACCAATAGCATTTGCATTACCTGTGAAGCTTCCTGATTCAATTACATCGGTGCTGGTTAGGTTTGCCGTGCATAGTGCTTTGAAGCCAGCAGTTGGTGTATGCGCTGAAACTCTTTGTCCAAAGTTAAAATCAGTGACAGATGATGTATTACCGTTTGGTATGTAAGCTGGTAAATATGTATCTGCATTAATCGCAACCGAACCTTGACTTACATTATTTTTAAAAAATGTAACTGTTAGGTTATCTAAATCAAGCTCAACTCTAACAACGTCATTTGTCGTATATGTAGCACCGTAAGCAGTTAAGCTTCCTGAGTTCAATTGCTTACTGCCATCATTCACATAAAAAACACCATTGCCTGTTGATTGCAAGCCGCCTGATGCAGTTGATGATATTGAAAGAAGTCCAATCAGTGTTAAGTTGTTTAATTGAGTTATAGTTGCTTCCCAAAACCACTTACCAGAACTAACAGCAATAGTTCCCCTTGAACAGCGGTCAGCAGGGGCGTTTGCCTGTATAGATAAATTACCTTTAGATAGTGTACCAACACCCAATGCTAGTGGGTTCCATACACAATAATTCCCACTAGGCTGAACCGCACTAGCGCTGCCATTCCCTGCTGGTACATCTAACATCCAGCAATCATTCACACCAGCACTTCTAGTGAAGTTGGTTAGTGTCCAGTGATTGTTGTTACCTGACTTGTCGTAGCCTAGCGTTGTGGTGCTTGTTCCGTCTTTGAAGTCTAGGTAGAAGCCGTTTGTGCCGTAGGTACCTGTATATTTCTTGGCTACCCATTGACCAGTGGTTGCATTTGTCTCACCGAATGATGAAGGTGTTAAAGCTTGACCATCTACAAAGTGCACTTCAGATAAATAACCATCCAATACGTTAGATGAATTTGTAAAGCAGAATAAAGCATGTGGGATAGCTGTGTTTAAATTACTAACTCCTGCGAAATCAGAATCAACTTGGGCACCATTTACTAGGATTTTAGTGGCAGACCCATTCATCACCCACATAAAGTGCATGTGAGCGGATGTATCTCTGTATTTTGTAGTTGACGTGTAAAATATGCCACCGTTATACCTGACCTCTATTTGGTCAGACGTATTGAACCAAGCAAAATAACCATTAGCAGAGTTTTCACCAAATATTACTTGACCAGCACCCAATGCAGAACGCTTCATGCGCAACGAGAGCGTCCACACTGCTGCGTTTGTAGGAGTGCCGAAAGTGCGGCGAAGATAAGTGTTGGCAGCCGCATTAAACCGCAAGCTACGCTCAATCACATACCCACCAGCAGCACTACCCCCACCTGACATAAAAAAACTAGGTGTGTAAAGGCTGTAAAGCTTAGAGATAAAGTTTCTAATCATCACTTAACCCACATTCGCCAAGTGACCGTCATAGATGAGCGTGTTCCCAGCGCCACCGATAAAGCTAATAATGTCGTAAGCACCGTTAGTGGTTGCGCCAGCAGTTAAAGGCGGTGTTGCATTAGGAAATTTAAACGCAGCATTCCAAGCAAATACACGCGCAGAGGTATCACCGGCTTTTAGCATGAACTTATACATGGCCTTTTCTGTGATACCTGTAGGCGCGCCAAATGTAACGGTGATTGCATTGGTTAGCGTCACCTCACGGATTTGGTCTGCGCCATCGAACGTATACGTTGAGGTAGTTGATACTGCGCCAGAGCCGTTGTCAGGCACTTGAGTTGCAGTGAAAGTGTTGGCTACGTTTTTCTTGACGGTGTTGGCATCGTAAGCTTGAACGTCTGTGCCGATCACTAAACCTAATGTGGTTCTTGATGCTGCGGCATCTGCATCATTTAATAGTGTTTGAATAAATGCTGAAACACCAAGCGTTGTTAGGTAAGCCGAAGCATCAGCATCATCTAGTAAAGTGCGAGAAAATGCGGTGAGGTCTGTTAATGCCGCTGCGCCTGCTCCTGTAAAGTATGGCAGTTTATTTGCATCGGTAACAAGAGAAGCTAGTGCGGTTAAATCTGGATCTAACGGCTGATAGCCCGATGCTACTGCCGCCGCGGTCACTCGCGTATCAATATCCGCCTGCAATTCAGCCAATGCCGCATTTAGATTAGTGGAGGTAAGATTGCCAACGGCCTCAGTAGTAATCGTATTGTTTGCTGCAACAATTGTCTTATTAATAAGCGTTTGTGCTGCGCTTAACAATGCAAACACATCGCTTACCACTTGAGGGATTGTATGTTTCTGCCCAGCATTTTGACCAATCTCACCACCGGCAACAACTAAATCACCTGCAATATTGGCATCAGTTCCATTGTCGGAAATAACGTTTGAAGTTTCTAGCGCATTGCCTGCAGCATTTACTTTTACAGATTTGCCACCATTACCTGCTAACGTTGGTAATTTATTAAACCCTGCTTCAATTGCATCAAGTTCGGCACGCATGGAAGCAGATGAGCCACTTGCGCCAGTTTGCGGATAGCCGGTTGAATCATAATATGGGTTCGACATAATTAACTACCTATCTTAATAATCTGCGTTGCGTGTAATGAATAATCGCGCTGTTCACGGTAAATGGTCTAAATAGCGCAGATGAGCTACGCAATATCAGCGATATATTTTCAGCGGTGCCTGTAATATCCTGCTCTGCAGGTAACAAGGTTCTACCATCCCAATAGAACTGATCCCAAACGAACTGATCCCAGAACACACTGCCGAAAGCCGTTTGAATACCACTTAATATTCCCTGATCAATTTCATTGCTCGCATAGCCAATCTCATACGTTGCATCAAGCTCTGCATAACTGCCGCCAGTAATTTCATAAATAGCTTTTCTGAAACGCTTTCTTAACCTTGGGTTTTTCATGAATGAGAAAGCTAGATTCATGTATGCAATAATTGGCTCACCATCAAAGCTTGTGCCACGCTCCATACGATATACAAATCCATCTGTATCACCTGCGTAGATAAACTCTTCACCGTTATTACTTTCATAAGAACTCATGACCGTCATGGTGTGTGCGTATTGAATTGGCATTGCGCCTTTAAATTCACCGTTCTGCATGGTGATATGTAGCGCATAACGATCATTAAATAAAAGGCGGTACTGGTCGCGCAATCGCACAATGCAACTGCCAATGGCGCGTGTTACTCTTGATTCAATAAATGGACGAATAAACTTTGTAAGCTGTGCGCTTGAGAAGTTACCGAATTGATCTGTGGCCGCAATCTGGCGCACGCCGAGTGCATCCATCACATAGCCTTCACCAATGTTTTGCATGGTGTAAGCGAAACCGCCGACCTCAAAACCAAGCGTAACCAGTTGAAAATCTGCTGAGCTATTACCGTAAAGAATCGATGTTTTGTTCGTGGTAAAAATGGCTAATGCAGGACTTTGATTAGAACCTATCATCGGCAAGAAGCCAGATATGGTATCTCCCATCGCCAGCTCACCAGCACCAGAAATGATGGTCCAAAGATATGGTTCACCAGGTGCGCTATTCTGTGCACTACCATTAAATGACAAGAACAAATGATTCACATGCACATCAATGTGCTTTGGCGTGTCGTTCGCCATGCCTGTGCTAATCGGTACAAATACCGTGCCATCAAACTCAAATGCACGATGCGTACCACTAGCACCGTACATTTTTATCGTACCTGCACCACCACCGAAGTTATAGTTGATGCACTCATAGCGGCCATTAGGATTTAAAGTGATTGCAGATTCGGCACCACTTAACGTCACCGCACCTGATCCAGTGCTCGTTGCTGCGCCAGCAATAAAACTACCACCTGTTGGCTCTGTAATGATTAATCGACCTGTATTCACGCCAGATTGCAAACTACCAGTCTGAACAACAACTTTAAGAATCGTTGCAGATACGCCACCTTGCGTAAGTGTGTCGCCATCTTCAATGTCTAAATTGGCATTAGTAAATGCAATCTCATAACCAAGATCAATCAGCGTCCAGCCAGAAGGTGATGAAACGTATATATCGGCCTCGGTACCTGCTGCATTATTTCTAAATGCATAGACGTTTCCGTTATAACGATGCACGCCTAAAATGCCACCACTACCAGGCACGGCGCTAATATCTTGACGATAAACATCAGTCGCAAGCTTTGTGTATTCTGCTTGCTGTAAAGGCGTTTCGGCCAATCCAGATATAGCAATACTGGTTGACGTAGCAACTACTACCGCTGACACTGATATATCCTCACCTAAAACAAACGCGCCGGTTAGCTTAGTAAAGATAATGTTGCCATCCGTCCGTGTTAGCACAACGCCAGTCGCGCCACTTGTAGCACCGACAATCACATCATTGACACTTACCGTACCAACAAAATTACATGCGATTGAGTAGAACAAGGCATCAGATGGTGAGGCATGACCATCGAAGCGCTCATAACCTGCAACACGGCGATAACCACCATCAATATCAATTTCAAAATTAAGAGAATCACGGCACATCCCATCTGGCGTTGATAGTGGCGGTGTAACTAGATTTAATCCACCCTTAAGCGCAAAGTAAGTGGTTAATACGGATGGTAAACTCATGATGCAATAGTTTCAGTGTAAGGGTTAGCTGAGGCCAGTTCATTGCTGACAACTGAGCCACCACTGCCCACTACTTGTGAATTGGCAGCATCTTTCTTGAGCAAAGGTTTTAATTTGTTGGTGAGCTCAGAATACGCATTAACAGTTGAGTTTCCTTTGCTTCCATTGATACTGTTACCAAGTGCATTAATGTCATTAGTGGCAGATTCTGCCACCTCAAGGTTTTTATACAGCGCACCAAACCCACCAAATGTTTCTGCTTGAACAAATCTTGATGGATCTGAAACGCGCATTGCATCAAGGTCTTTTTGTGTGTAATTCTCTGGCACATTGTATTGCCCTAGCCTTTTCACTGATCCTAGCAATCCACCTAAGCCGTTGTTGTATGATTCCATCTTCTTAGCCGCATCAGCCATCGCCTCTTCTTGCGTCTTGAACATACTGCCTTTAGTGGCAAATGAAGATTTTGGCGGCTCAATAGGCGCAACGTTTGCATAATCCCCTGCCCCATTTTTTATAGTATTTTGCGTGTACCCAAAATATTCATTGGTTGGTGGTGCAGGTAAAGCTGCTGGATTGTCTGATATTGAATAGCGCACTGTGGATTTGTTCGCCATCTGGTCTTTTAAAATGGCGTATCTATCGTTGTAGGCGCTTACCTTTTTTTTGTAGTCATCATCATTGTTAATTTGACGTGCAAGCCTGTCAGCTTTTTGTGACATATTGCGTGTTCTAAACGATGCACTATCACCAATCGTTTCTTCTACTTGGCGCTTGTTTGATGTTGAGATTCTTTCAAGCTCTGGCAGTGCTTGTAGCTTTGCAAATTCCGCATAATAAGCTGCCGCTGCCGCTTGTTGCGCTTTACGCTTTTGTGATGATGCGCCCATAATTATTCCTAAATAAGCGGTTCAGCCATTTGCACATCTGGCAATTGGTTAAGTTCTAATTTGCCCATGTAAAATGAAATGTTCTTTTGTGCGCGTGCAATGACTTCGCCTGCTGATTCATACAGCCCGTAAGATTCAAGCGCCTTCCAAACAATCAACTCATGAAACTGTGCTGGCATTTCAGGCTCATCTGCATCAATCAGTAATCTTTGCGGCGTTTTCCAATACTGGCCGCTGACAGTAAACACGCCATCTGGCTTAGGACCAATTAAGAGCTTTTGGTCTGGTGCTACTGCAAAACAAACTGGCGTGCCTGATGGCTGTGGTCCAGTGAGATATACGCTGCGATATTGACGATAAAGCAATTCGCCCAGCTCAAATTCATTAGAGATACCAACGCTAGTACGGAAAGACTTGATTGTGTCTGAATCCCATTGGCTAAATCGCTCAGTAATACCAGCTTCCAATGGGGTGTAGTCATACTTGTTTAGCGTAGTTTCAAACTCAAAGTCCGCACGCATCCAGTTCCAGTTTTGGCGACCAAGTTGGATCATGTTGTATGCACTATTAACCCATGCGACAATGCGACCCATTTCACCATTCTGGCTACTTACTGTTGCAGGGCCAACACCACTGATGCCAGCCTCTCGCCTTACCTCTTTGCATATCTCTAAGAACGTCATGGCTTAACTATGCTCGGCGTGTTGCACGTAGGTTGCGCAACCACTCAAGACCTTCGCGTGTATCTTGAATTACTGTAAATTGATATGGTGAAATGCTGTATGCTTTTTGGAATGATTCAAGCACACCTTCACTATTCACTTGCTCATGGTTTTTATATCGAACTTGGCGCGATGCGGAAGCAACGCCTAAATACTTACGTTTAATTGTCACCTCAACGCCGCGTGGAACCCATGGAATACCATTTGGCCCAGCGCCCACACTATTGATTGATAAGTAAACATACTTTTCTGCGTCTGCCGTGTTGCCTTCTTGAAACATTACGGTTACTGGCTCTTCAAGAAAGGCTAATTTTTTTGCTTTATCATCTAATCCGTGAATAGATTGAATTTCAATATCTTCACCAATTAGCTGTTTCTCACCCTTTTGAGAAAATTTAACGGTCTTTTCTGGGGCTACTTCTAACTCTTCTGATGCAATCGCATTGGATTTAATAACAGGTGCTGATTTAGCATCTGTTGGTTTACGTGCTGGTGTATTTTTGGTCACTCTGGCCATTGATGGGTTACTCCTGTGTGAGTTTGAAAACTAAGTGTTTAAACTAAGCATTAACGCACCCAAGATAACGCAATCCACCTGTGTCGCAATTTGATACAAAAAAGCCCCAATTAAGGGGCTTTTCTTCAAGTGTTAACTTATAGGTTAACTATGCGATTGCTTTGAAGTAGCAAGTCTTGCTTGCCAATACAAGTGCGAGTGTCGCATTTTGTAACACACGGAAACCGTTGTCAGTTAATGTAATGCCACCGTTACCGCCGGTAACTTCAAGTGTACGAGTACCAGCAGCTGCAGTTTTGATACAACTGTTAGCTGCCATTCCTTCATAAAACTCGCCACCAACACGATCAGTTGCGTTGATAAATTCAACGTATTTAGGTTTAAAGCCAACGTCAATTTCGATATAGTCAGTTGCAGTGATTGCAGTTGCATCGAATACTACTTTACCAACAGCTACCTGACCGTTTTGCTGTGATGGATTCAAGGTTACTGTACGCGCTATATTTTCAGCCATGATAATTCCTTCCTAATGAGTTAAGTAAACACCACAGCTTAAGCTGTAAGTGTTAATGCTGCTGGATTTGTAGTCGCAGCATAATTTGTGTCTGTTACGCCTGCATCCGCATCAAGCTTTGCAGTGATTGCAACAATACTTGCACGCAAAGCGGTGTTATCGGCTAAAACAGCTTCTAACAGCTCACGCTGTGCTTTTGCTTCACGCTTGTCTTTAAATGTGGAGGTTTGTTGTTTGATTGAGGCCATACCATTTCCTTTACTAATAAATTTAACAAAGGGGAATTCCACCCCTTTAGTTGATTAAGCTAGGTTAGGTGTACCAACTTCTAAAACAGCCATCCAGCCTTGGTTAAGCACTAATGAATCGTAGTAGAACTTAGAGCCTGCATAACCACGTTGGCCCAATGGGTCGGCTTTATCTGCAACACCAGGTGGAACCCATGTCGGTGTAATTGCATCAACGCCGCGCAACATCACATTGCCCCAAGCCTCTTCTGCCGCTACGATGCAAGGGTAAACGTCAATCAATGTGCCGTTAGTTGAGGCTAAGCCTGTTGCACCAATTGCCGCACCTGCATCGATGTACGGCGCAAGTTCTGGTGATGTAACAAAGCGGAAGTTTTCAGCAGAACCGATTTCACCTTCTGAAATGGTTTTACGACTGCCGTAATCTGCCACTGGCACAAAGCCTGGCAAATCACGAATAGCAGGGTCCATATCAGTATGGCAATAAACCACGTATGAAGCCTCAACTGATGAAGTGCCATAGCCTGGGCTTGCATCTAAAATGCTTGTGATTTGTTTTGCATGGTTAGATTTTAAGCCTTTAGTAACACGGCGAATTAAGTTAAGACTTAATGTTTCATCCACTGTATCTGTGCTTGAACCACCAGCGTAGTATTTGTTGGTACCAGCCTTTAATGCACCGAAGCAAACCATTTCACGAATCAAACCAATCGTTTCACCGATTTGTTTTTTCATGTCGCCAGCAACGTCATCTTCGTACAAGTCAAATGTCTTGTCTGTGATTGAATACAATACGCCGTATTGTTCAACTACTGCAGTTACATCGGTGTAAGCCATCGTGCGTGCAGTTGGTGTTACACCTTCGTTAAGTTTGTAGCCATCAGCGAAAGTGCCTACATTTGAACCATTGATCCAAACGTTATCAACGCCGCCTGGTGGCAATGCACGGCGATAAACAACAGTATCGCTTGAGTTTTTAGGCATCTTTTTTTGTAAGCCTGTTTTGCATAATACTTCCATTGGCATGGCGTGTTTAAGAATATCGCCTTTAAGTTTGCCAATACGTGCTGCTTGTGTGGTCATTGTTTGAATAGCCATGATATTTCCTTTTTATTTTTTAAACGCCGCATTAAAACCGTCTAACTCGCTCATTGCTTGCGGCTTTATTGCTGCTTGTGTACCTTTAGGTGTAATGGCACGTTGTAAACGCTCTTTGCGTTCTTGCGCACCGCTATTTTTTGTGGCGTGCCAACTCTTAAACTCAGAAAGCTTTTCACCGATATACATTGCATCCCAGCTATCATCTAACTTTGTACGCTCATCATCTGGTAGCGTTTGCTTCCAAACTTTGTAATCGTCCGAAGTCAGTAACTGCGGTGCGTCTTTGTGCTGGATCAGCAACAAATTCTTTTGCATATCCTTACTTAACTCTTCACGCACTTGCGCTACACGGCTTTCAAATACATCGTTAGATTGATTCGTATCTGCCGTGCCAAAGCTATTAAAATCTTCTGCCAATATCTCTGCAATTTCTGGGAACTCTTCACTCAATCGTTTGAAGTTTGCGCCACTAAAATTCATCTTGGCTTGTTGCTGATTTTGCCCATTCTTTTGCAATTCAAGTAATACGCGATTTATCTCACCAATTTTGCCGTGCACCTTACGAATTTCAGCAGTTGTCATCTGCTCAACTTCTTCGATCTTTGGCATCTTGGCTAACATTGCTGTTAGTTGCTCTGGTGTTAAACCTACTTGTTGCTCAATTGGCGCATCATCAACTGCCTTAACTTCATCTTGTGTAGCGTCATCAGCATTGCTTACCTCTGCTTCTTCTGTGCTTGTTTCATCAGTAGGGGCTTCATCAGCGCGTACTTCATTATTCAAACTTGCAGAAAATGCAGCAGATTCCTCTGCCTGTGCTACCTCATGCGCGGTTGCTTGCGCTTCAAGGTCGGTTGCTTCATCAATTGCTTGCGTTCCATCTAATTGCATTTAAAACTCCTCATTACTCAAAAGGGGGTGATTCCTCAACGCCTCTTGCCAAACTCGGCGGTGGATTTTCCAGCGCCAAAAAACTTTTAATCTCTAAAATTCTGCCTCGCATTTTTGCTGTTTGAACTGCATCTGCATCACCATCGTTTTGCTTTCTGCATGTTTCTAATCTAGCTTCTAAATGCGTTTTGATTTTCGCCCAAAGTGCAGTCTGCTTTTCAGCAGCGTTTAGCAGTAACTTATTCGACATGTGCTTACTTTATTCTTGTCCACCTGTGTCAAAGGGGCTTTTTCCATCTTTTAATCTTTGAATTGCATGATTCACAGCTTTATCCATAATTGGCTTAGGAATGTCGCTAGGCTTAGGCTCATTCTCTAAAAGATATTTAATTTCTTCTTGGTCTAGCGTTGGCACCAGTAAAGGTATTTCCATTTCGCCTGCACCAAAATCAACCCCAACAGATATTTCTGTAGATACTTTTCCATCAGGCCTTTGAAGCACACCCAAAAATCCAGAACCTTTTTTTGTTCCGTCATTTCTGTTACCAAACTCATTTAATAAGCCAGCCACTACAATCCACTTCCTAACTGCTGTTTAATGATGATTTCCTGATTTTGCAAATCTTTCTTGGTGCGCTCTTTCATGGCAGTATCAGCCAATTGCGCCTTAATCTGTTGAATAGACAAATTGCGCTTGTCGGCAAGCTCCATCAACTTAGTGTCATATGCCATCTTCGCTAGTAATTCACGGCTTGCACGTTCTTCGCGTGCATCCTGCAAATCAATCTCACGCTGCGTCATCTTCTCTTGCGTGTTAGCTTGAGATACTTGCACCATGCCTTCTGTACGGATCTTGGTTGCTTCAATCGTTGCTTGTGCGGTAATTGCGCGAGGGTCTTGTGGTGGATTCGCCGCGGCCTGCTCTGCCATTTTTGCCAGCTCATCTTCGGTATACATAAACAATTTAGGATTCAATCGCTGCGACTTAAAGTATTCTTGCACCCACTTTTTGGGGTCAATACCAAATTGAGGGTTAGCAACCATCTCGCCCATTTGTGCAATGTTCTGGTTTTGAATATCACGCTCAACCAGGGCGCTAGAGCCTTTGGCAATTATTTTGTAATCGCCCTTTTCGCTCTCTGGCACTTCTGGGTCTAAGATCAACCACTCGTAATAGCGTGAAATATGCGGCTCTGTTACTTTGTCATCATAGGTTCGTGCAATGCGGCGCATGACCGTTGATGCATTGTTGTTTAGCATCTGCATACCGCCAACTGTTTCAGGTGCGGCACCTTGTTGGCCTTGCAATAACATTGGCAAGCCTGTGACATCCTCAGCCATCTTGATTGCGAACTCAACGATGTTAAATAACTGGTCTTGCATAGCAGGAATGTTGATTGCTGCGAATGCTTCATTCACTGGACCAACTGCATCTTCAACCATGTACCAAAGCTTACGTGGTGTAATTTGCCAAACACCATCAGCAGGCTCAATAATGCCTCTGCGCATGACAATCTGCGGACCACTCATTAAGCCTGCGTTATCCATCACATTACGCACCGCAGCATTCAACATGCGCTGTGGCGTTCTAATTTGTCTTGATACGCCGATACCAGCCCAGTAGCCATCACGCTCTTGCCAGTTCATCACGTCATAAGGGAATGCACCGCTATCAAGTGGATTAATTGCCGCCTTTACTACACGGTCATTAATCATCACCACGATTGCTGGCACGCTATCATCACCTTCACATGGGCACCCTGCGGCTTCCATATCCTCTGGTGAAATAAAGCCTGTGTAATACCAAATCTCGTATTGGCTCTTATTGTCCAAGTTAAGTGATTGACGTTCTGCGTCTTTCTCTTCTAGGTTCTTTTTCTGCGGACCTTCTTCAATACACATTTCCAACATTTCTTTAATGTATGAAGGGTCTTGTTTCAAATCATCCATGCCACGAATAGTGATACGGTCTTTCTCAAAGACAAACGAACCATTGTGAATATCATTGCCGCATGAAGGGTCTGGGTATAAATCCCAACAATCAATTGAGCGTGATTCTGGGTAGATTTCCATCTTGCGAACAATAGAAGTTAAGCCGCCTTCTTTGCTAATTGATCCAACGGTTCTAGCGACTGGGTACGGACCTTTAATCACTCCGGTACCTAACCTTGCGCAACTTTCAATCACCTTGCGTGTTTCGTGGTTAAAGCGAGATTCTTTTAACCAATCATCAATGCGTGTTTCAGCATCCTTAGCGGCAAGTCGTGCAACCTCAAGTATTTGTTCGGCATGTTCGCCTACGGTCATTTGCTTTGGATTGCCTGCATCATCTGAACTCATAACAGGCTGGCCGTTAGGTGCAACTAATGGCTCTTTGCTTTTGTTATTCTTTAGCAAGCTTGGGATTGGTGTAGGTTCTATTGCCCAGTTCTGATCATCAGTAGGTAATAACATATCAGCCACCTTTGCGGCAGCTGCATCAACGTATGATCGAGTAATGTTTAAGAAAATGCGTGAACGTGTTGCTTTTTTTTTATCCTTGTCGGCTCCGCCTTCTGGTGATAAAGGCTTGCCACGGTTACGATACAGGTCGCGGTTAGCGTCATCTATCCCCTCGTAGTGATCTTCATCCTCGCGCCAATCCTCTTCAATGCCAGATAGTTGACGCGCCTGAATAGCTTCTTCGCGCTTTTTAACTAAGACTGTGCTTAAAGATTGCAGCCTAGAGATACGTTCTTCGTAGGCTTTCTGCTCTTCAAGCTTTTGCGCCTCTTCATCAATCTGCGCCGTTAATTCAACGTTGTTCATGGATGTTATTACTCTTCCATGTCCATCATCATGCCGCTTTTAATTGGCTCTTTTACGCTTGCATTAAATGCCGCTTCTTCAACTTCTGGTGGAGGCTCATCACCTAGTAAAATACGCTCAGCTACATCAACACCTGCTTCAAAAGTTTCTACTGGCTCAAAGTCTTGAGTGTCAATCGTAGCTGGATCAACTTCACCAACTGTCATTTGGCCTTCATCGGATAACATAATAACTACTGCGAATGGCATGATAAACACTCCGTAAACTAATTTAATTTACAGAAAAGATAACAGTGTCCATGTGTGTGACAGGCGTAAAAAAGCCCACGGCTTAGGTGGGCTTGGTGTTAACCTTTATTCAATGTGGACTTTAGGCATTAACCTTTACCATATCCTTGCCATTCCAAACTAAAGTCACACGATTAGTTACCTTGCCGCAGTGAACACAAGTATGCGTTCGATCATACTTAGTGACGATTTGAGCATTAATAGATGGCATCCATTTATCTTCTATGCGTATTGAGTGAAATCCTAAGTTACAAATAAATTTTCTAATCATTGCACAGTCCTTTTATAAATTGTCATATCAATACCCAACTTCGCTATCAAGTACACCAAATCCAGATGAAGGAGCAGTCCGTTTAGGTGTGTTTACTTTGGCGTGGCGTAGCATCATGACCGCATATCTAACCGCACTCAAAATATCATCAAACTCTTTAACTATTTTACCATCCTTGCGATGATATAAGCGGTACTCTTCAAAGTAACCGTCCAAATGTGCGAACACTTTAAACCGCCCTGTTTGCATACGGTCTAATATTTCAAGCACACCTGCCTCAACGCCATTACCGCCGGTGCCTTCTTCTTCACCTTTTTGTGGTGGATGAGTTGCTTTATCCTTAAGCATATTCACGCCTAAGTTACGGTACTGTTGTGCAATGGCTTCGCCAGAACCTTTGTCGTGCTGCAATCCATCATGAGGCCATGCAACAGGAATCCATTTACCCCTTGCGTTGATTGAAACAGAATGCACGGCTGGCGTTTGCTCACTCAATCTGTGAATGTCATATACATAAACAATGTCTGCATCTCTATCCCATGCAATCCAACCTGCTGCAGTCGGGTGATCCCAACCGAAGTCCAAACCTGCAATGCGTGGCCAGTGTGCAGGGATTGAGAAAGGCTGCACTTTAATCAACTCTTCATCTATTGTAAAAATACGTCCTGAACCTAGCACTGGAATCCCCCTTGATCGTGCATCACGTAGATGCGATGGTGTCGAATCTAACAATTCTCTTTTAGTTTTCTCGCTGAGGTGAGGTACATCGTCAATTCCACCCTGCCATAACAAGGTACTTCGATTCAGAAACTTTAGGCATCTGATCCCCCTGATATGGCAAGGCGTGTTTGGCCTGCTCCATTCATGTAGTTGGCTTTCATTATTTAAGCTTCATTCCCTTTGGTATGAACTGCATTACTGTATCTGTCATGCCTTCTAGTGGTGTAAATGTCATGTAAATTAAACCTTCTGTTGTTGCTGTTCTTATCAAGCATTCGCCATATATATCCATTGGCGGCTCTTCGTCCAACCAAATGCCATCTTGTTCAGTGCCTTCAAAAGCACCCCTGCCTTGTTGATATGATTTAAGGCCAAGCAAAGAGAAGCCTCCATTAACATGTTTAATCTCTACCTTATCAATCAAATCACTAACGCCTTGCTTCCAGCTAATATCACCGATGCATTCACCTGGTATTAATCCAGTGCCGCTTAATCGCTTAGTTGACCCACTGCCTTGCACCTTGCCAAATAACTTAGCTTGCACAATGTCGCGTGTAGTTTCATTCGTCTTACCAGCCGCCCAAAAGCTAACTGGCGCATCCCACATCGCACCATTCCACCATGGAGGATATAACCCTGTTAAATGCAATGCCGTTTCATAACCTCCTGCGCCTTCTGTCTTACCGATACGATTTGCCGCCATAAAACAACGCTCTCTGTATATGTCGCCAGCCTCGAAAAACTCCATGTGCTTAGGATATAACTCACGGCGCAATGGGCCTTCTTCTGGGTAATATGTATAAAGTTTTCTTCTACTTAGCCTTCGTAGCTGCTCTTGCTGAATTTTTAGCGCTTCCAATTGCAGCTTGCGCAGCTCTGAGGGCTTCTTGGTTAGCGTTGTATCGCTGTTCAAGTTCATCGTCATTTAACCTTTCAAAATCACCAGGGGAGCCAGTTTCTTTGCGCTCAATGAACATTCCTAGATGCTTAGCAACATTCTCTAGCGCAGAACTCTGGTCAATCATCTTTATTTCAAGACCTTCTTTAGTGACCTTAACCCCTGCATAAAGCATTGCTGTTTGTTCATCAATGGTGCGTGTGTCATGTGGCGTGACTTCACCAGTGCCGCGACCAAAACATTTAGGACACTGTGCATGTGGAGTATGTGTTGGGTTAAATCCATAGCCACCGCCATTGTCTGGTATAACATGCACCTCATCTGGATTTGCTTCGGCATAGTTCACAGCTTCTGCATAGGCTGATGTAAATTCATCTTCATCAATCCATTGATACAAATGTGATTTACCATAGCAATAACGGCAAGCGCAGCGCCTATACTCAATTAGCTTGCGCGGATCTGCTGTTGCAATCTTCCACCAGCGATCAAGCACCATGTCTTGAGTGATTTCAGTACGTTTTGAGCGCTCATCTATTCGCATGGCGATATATTCAGAAACCTTAACATTGCTTAACAATCTTGAAGCCTGAACTTCTGCCGTCTTTTCTGAATACCCACAACGAATAGCAGCCTGCTTACCATTAAGATCAACAAGGTACTCATCACCAAATCTAATTTGTTTTTCATTTAAACTCAAAGCATCACTCCTGCATTGCTTGCCTGCAGCGCTGCACTGTTTCAATAGTTGTGTTTAATACATATTCAGCAGACAATTCTATTTTTTTAGGCGTAAGCTCTGCCATTACATACCATCCCGATAATTCTTAGCAGGAATCCTGCCTGCTTGTTCTTTTTTAATCTGGCAACCGCCCAAAAAAGAATTTTCATAAGCAAAGTTACCGCCTTTCCACTCTTCGCTACATTTTTTATTACCTTCCAAATACGTAGCAATACAGCCAAATAAAATAAGCACCGCAATAATTAATATTGAGCGAATCATTTCTATAATTATGTTCATATCAACTTTTCTTTCTCATCGTTTAAAACAGATTTTTATAAGTCATTTGGCTTTAATCATCCTCACAAACATGAACACGCGCTTTTACTGTTGATGGTATCGGCACTACTTGGCTAAATATCCCAATGTTATAAATCACTGGCACTTGTTTCTTTCGGTACAAATGCGTCACTCTGTTTCTTTTCTTGTAATCTACCCACTCAACTTTCTTGCACTCTATTGAATCCAATCGCTCTACCGCTATTTGTAGGAGCTTTACCGCCTGGTGAAAGTTAATGCCAACGTTCTTACTAATCTCTGCCGCTGATTGCCACTCATTACTTAACGAGCCGTCTAGTAAAACAATGTTTTCTAGCTTTCTCTGTCTGCGTGATTTTTTAGAGAAGAACGATTTATAGCGAACTACAATCGTTCCCAAGTCATCCCATAAAGGGTATTTAAAGTTGTCGTAAATTACGCGCATTGCTACCCTGCTTTAACTTCTTCCAGTTTCTGCATCTTGACTATATCTGCCACCATCTGATGCGCAGGTGATTTGTCGTCAATGACAGGGTGAAATTTAACTTCTATCTCTACCTCGCCGTTTGGTAGGTCTTTAATCTTTACTAATGCTTCTGCCATTTCATTCCCCTTCGTTAAAAAATTTATTACAACAATCCCATGGTTGAAGCAATATGCACCTTGCCGGTCCTAGTTGGCACTCTTGGTACATGTTGCATTTTTACTGTCATCACGCCGTTCACATACTTTGGCTTATCTTCTGGCTCATCTTTTTTCATGCGCAAATCTTTAACATCTGGCTCTCTTAAACTGCCTTGGTCATACAAAGGCTCAACTGTTCTATACAGCATCAATCGCTGGCTTTCTTGTCCTGATATTTCTTCAAGGTACCCTGCATCACGTAAGAATCTAAAGTGAGCATAAAATGCGTTATCTGATTGCAGACCTATTAACAGTCTTACTTCTGAGCCTTTCTTTGCACTGGCGCAAACATCTAAAATCTTCTGCCTAATCTCTGCTGTACTTAAGTTGGTTACTTGGCCTGCTTTAATGTACTTACTTTTTCTCAGTTCGTTTTTTACGCCTGATAAGCGCTTAACAAAGTTAACCTCACGATCAGTGAGTTCTGTTTTGAGTGATTGATATAAATTGCACCATCTTCCGTTTTTGCTTGTGCCACGCGAAATAGTCATTAATCCTTGCGATACGAATAGATTGCACATCTGATTTAGTTTGATGTAATCAGATTGGTGTTCTGATTTATCTTTTGCACCTGATGGCTCTTCAAACATTCTTAGCACTTTTTCATATTTTTGCTTTTCGTTCATGCTGCTAACCTTTCTTGTTCTTTTTTTGCTTCTTTAATCATTGATTTAAACTTTGCGATCAATTCTTTACACTCATCTACGGTGTAGCGGTGGATTTCGTTGTAGTTCTCTATAAATTCAAATCGCTCCATGCCTATTTTCTTTATCAGTCGTGGGCGGTAATAGAATGTATTGCTGCTTAAATGCACATTGCAGTTGTTGCTACATTGCTTGTGTATGTTGTCTAGGTGAAATCTCAACTGTGGTGCGGCCTTCACAGTGCGGTAATGCCCTGCATCGTATTTAATGTTTGGGTTAGTCGTTCCGCAACTGATACAAGGCTCGTAAAAATCTCTTAACTTCACATACTGGTTACAGTAGCGCTCTACAATCTTTAACCACTTTGATAGCGGCCTAATCTCTACAAGCTTCTGCTTAGTTTCTTTCCGTACTCGCTTGGCCTCACTCGCCTCACGTTTAATGCGTAGGCTTTTGGCGTGATCCGCAGCGCATTGCCAATCACATACCGATTGCATCTGCTTCTCTGGCTGAAAGTATTTTTTGCAGGCTTTGCAGCGTTTCTTCTTAGGTGGTTTGATTGGTTTAATCATGCAAACCTCAACATCTTCTCTACTACGTTATTCACCTCTTCGCGCCCTGCGTATGTGCTTAAAACATCAGCAAGCAATACATCAAGGCAACGGTTATAAACTTCTTCAAAGTCTGGTTGCTCCATCCTTGCAAAGCTGATTGACTTAGGTTCTAACCTTAAACGACCATCTAGCCCGAATGTCTGCTCATAAAACCCTGCGGCAATCAGTACATCAGCGCGGAATATTTCAAAGTTCTTTTGCACTTCGCGGCCTTTGTAGCTTTTATGCTTGCGCTGTGGCTCCCATGCATCAAAGCCTAGGTTCAACATTGCGAAAAACTTGCGATGATGGCGGCTATTGCGTGGTAACTTTGCCTCGATAGAACACAACTCACCCTCTTCAAGTCTGCTTAAGCGTGTCTTGAAGTTTTTGTAAGCAACCTGATCGGCTTCACTCATTCCGCGAAGTGAGCCGTCTGGTTGTTTTACTAGGGTGATGGTTGCCATTAGTCAGTACACCCACAATCCGCAAGCTCAACATCCTCGTAACCGTAAAAGTCACCTTGGCTTACTGCCATTTGTTTAATTTCAAAGTAGCTAGGCCTATCTTTTCTAAACTTACCTGTCTTTGCGATAAGTTCTTTTTCAGAAAATGGCCTTGATTCTTGCTCGATCCACCAGTCTGCTAGGCTTGGCGCTTCACTTACCAATGAGAGCGTTTGTCCTGCGCCTTTTAAAAAGCACAAATCACAATTGCCGTGCATAGTTTTGCCGTTCATGTTTGGCAAGTTGAGATCAAACGGCTGACCTTTCCAAAACTTTCCAACATCTGCGGCCGTTATTCCGATGCTTGCCAATGGTGCGTATCGTTCAAATGGTTCTGATGATGGGATTGATAACTTAGCCACACGGCTTGGCTCGTCCGATCTAAAACCAATGGCAACATCCCAGTTCTTCCAGCCAAGAACTTGTTGTGCATATAGCTTCATTACGCGAATTTTTAATTCAATCGTGCAAAATCGCATTGTTGGATTAGGCAGATAGTTCTTATGCGTAATGAGGTCGGCAAACGGCTCGCCATTTCTGCTTGCTGTTTCGTAAGTCACTTCACGCCAGCGCTTTTGTGGCTCTTCGTGTGATTGATACTCAAGCCATACAATCGGCACATTCCAGCGTTTTGAACACTCATTAACAAAGTCCAATGTTTGCGGCATTTCTTTACCTGTGTTTGCAAATACAACCTTTACAAAATCAGGTAATACTCGATCATGAGCATCAAGCAACATATCAAGCATCATTCCGCTAGTGCGGCCACCGCTAAAACTAAGCATAGTTGGTGATGTTATTACTAAGCCCATACCTACCACTCAACCTTTGCAGGCTCTTCATCAGTACCCTTGCTCTCGTAATTAGGGCAATCGGCAGCAACCCAAAAATCACGGTAGCCAACGCCATAGCCATTCGGTAAGAACCGTTTGCACTTCTCTCGATGCTGGCAAATGTGCGTTTGCACTGGTGATTCACCGCGGCAAAACTCGTATGAACTTGTTGGTGTTGGCTTACTCATGATTAACCTAAATCCGATACAGAATCAGCAGCCGTTTTAACTACGCCAATGGTTTCAGGAATTGGAAAGCCAGTTTGCTTGCGAGCGCCTTCGTGTAGCGATTGCTTAAGCAAATAGCCTTCAAGCGCCCAAATCTTTTCGCGTGCATTTTGGTAAGCGATTTTTTTACCAATTTCTGCATCAAAGTTTGCAGCACTTACGCATGCGCTCTCACCGGTTACTTGTGTTCCGTTTTTAAGTTCCAATGCGCACACTGTTAGCGTTGTGCCTTCTGGTTGCCAATAACGATCTTTTACAATCACGCTATCAATAAGATCAGGTGTTAAACGAGGTGCATTTAAACCTTTAGTTTGAATTTCTTGCTCAATTTGTTGTTCGCTCATAATCATCATCCTTGTTTAAAAAGTTGTTTAATCTCAGCTCTTGATTGAGCTGCAGTCTTTACTGCCTTCACTTCACTCTCACCACTTGCTTTCACTTCACCTGTAAATGTCTGAGTTCCATTTGTGGCCCGGTAAGTAAAACTAAATCCAGCATCACGCATTTCTTTGATGAATTGATTGCAGGTTTTCTCGATCATGCCGCCTGCTCTTTTTGCATACTCTCAATCAGTTCTATGCGAGAACCAATCCAAGCCATTACAGTTTTACAAAGAGATATGAATTGTTCATCCGTTAAATCTCGCTTTGCTAAGTTCACTTCTTTTGATAGCCATTGCAGATTTTCAATTGCATCTAAACCACCTTTTGCTTTTGGCAATTTATGGTCAAGTTGAGCTGTTCTATCAAGCCTTAATCCACTAAGCGCACATAATCCCTTTTGGCTTTTCCATAAAGATGCAATTTGTTTTGTAGTAGCTTTGTTTTCGCCTTTCAATTTCATTGCCTTAACCCAAAAGAATCTTTTACTTGCGTATTCACGCATTTTCTCCCTAGCTTTTTCTGGGTTTTTTGCTCTTAAAGAATTTTGATAATTTCTAATTGCTTGTGGGTTTTCTTCACGAACTTTCTTCATGTGCAATCTTTTTCTTTCTCGCGTTACTTCACCGCCTTCTTTATAGAGTTTTCTTTGATATTCTCTTTCGCAATTTTTGCACTTTCCAATTCGATAACCTTTTTTATGAAAACGAAATTCAATAAGGGGTTTTTCTACTAAACACTCTTTGCAGATATACATAAATCCTCCACCAATTGAATCCTAGTTCCCAACCAAAACATCACAGGCACTGCCATCGAGTTACCCAACGCCTTGTAACGTGCTGAATCACTTGCGCCTGGTATGTTCGTAAAATCATCGCTAAATCCTTGAAGGCGCTCACACTCTATTGGCATGAGGCGGCGCACTTGCATCTTGTGAAATAGTTGCTGGTCTGCACCTGTTGATAGAGTAAATGCTGAATCTTCTGCGCCTAAATAACCTTTGCCGCCGCCTTCACATCCACCTCTGACTTTAAAAGTCAGAGGTGCTGCAACGTGCTGAAACAAGACATTCTCGCCTCCGTTATTTCTACCTTGGGCAAAAGCAATGTCTGATACGCATGGATCTTGAGTGCCGTGGACTACATGAGAAACCGTATGAACATTGTCAAAGTGACCTCCGTGCATCGGTATTAGATTTGATGTTTCTGGGTCCTGATTCTGGCAACCAGCGCCCCTCGCTGTTAGGCATTTGGCTACTTGGTACGAACAACCCCCCCCCCCATTGATGTGCTGGTTTTCTAACCCTTGCTTAGTACCAAATGAGGCATTTAAAGTAGGTGCAACTTGAGCAGGCCATGTGACACAAAAATCTAATTCGTTAGCGTTTCCTGCTGGTCTGTTGAGGCCGCCACCGTTTGAAGTGAGTGTTCCAGCAATTTCGGTAACTTCTTCCCTCTTTTCTCTGCTCGGCGCAGAATTCCCCTGCAAGCTGTCGCGCTCAAAAAGTACCGCTGCGGCACTTCCGAAGTCACCAAGACATCCGACAACGAACACACGTCTGCGGCGCTGTGGCACTCCAAAATATTGAGCGTCAAGAACCCTGTAGGCGAACCCATACCCGAGTTCCCCCAACATAGCGAGGAAGCTTCCGAAATCCCTTCCACCGTTACTGGACAAGACACCTGGTACGTTTTCCCAAACCAACCATTTGGGCTGTAGTCGTTTAGCAAGCGCACCAAACTCAAGCATGAGGTTTCCTCGTGGGTCATTAAGGCCTGCTCTAAGTCCTGCAACCGAGAATGATTGGCATGGTGTTCCTCCAACAAGAAGCTCAATTGGCTCATAATCATCTTTCTGAATAGTCGTAAAGTCGCCATGTAACGGCACGTTTGGATAGTGGTGCGCCAATACCTCGCGTGGGAATTTTTCAATTTCACTGAAAAAAGAAGGCTTCCAACCTAACGGATGCCATGCGGCAGTAGCAGCTTCAATGCCTGAACATACAGAACCGTAAATCATGCCGTCATCGCCTCAACTTCTTTTGCAAGCTTCAATGAAATATCTGGGTAAGCTTTCGGATTAGCTAAGATTGGTTTAATCCATGCGCGGTAATCAGTGCGACTTTTTGCCGTCATTGATGTTGATATTTCAGTCATGCGCTCATGGTTCTTTTGCAACTCTTCTTGCGTAAACTGCCTGCCAATTGCCTTGGTCATTTCACTTGGTGTACTGGCTTTACATAACTGCACAAACTCTGGCAATGTTGGGGGAAATCTCAAGTGATCAGCGCAATAATCAACGGCTTTAAATACCGCTTTTGAACTCATGCCAGATAGCTTCAATTGCCATTCCGCTTTCACAGAATCAACTGGCACGTCCGACCACATATCAATCCAATGCTTGCCGTAGAAACTAGCCATGCGCAGAAATAAGCGGTCTATCGGGTTCTGTTGTGTAGTCTGATACATCGATGATTCTTGGCTGGTTGTCTGCATTTGTAATATCTCCGAACATGGCTTTAGCCGTTGCACTGCGTTTATCGTGAATTGATTGAGTTTTCTGTGGTGCGGTTGGTAGTGCGCCTTTTGATACGTTTCTAATCCAATTGCGCCAAGTAGCCTCCCAATCAGCTTTTTTAGATTTGGCTTGATTTGAGTTTGCTATCCAATGGTCTTTAAACTTTTCGGCTTCTTTTCTAATCAAGTCTGCAGTAAGGTCTGGTCTTTCAGATAAAGCCCATTCCCCCCATGCTTTTGGCAGCAACCAATTTGGATCAAGTGCTTTCCCTTTTTGCTTGGGTGCGGAATTTATTTCCGCACAAGAATTACTGTTACTGTTACTGTTACTGTTACTGTTACTGTTACTGTTACTGGTTAACGAAGGGTTGTTTAACGGTTCGTTAACTGTTTCAGTTTTCGTGTAATCCAAACCCAAAAAATATGCGTTAAGCCTCATGTATTCTTGCTTCCAGCTACATTCGTCAGGAATTGATTGTGCAATTTTTGCCGCACTCTTGAATTGATTTGGGTTCTCTGGTTTGTTCCACTCAAAATGTTTAACAATCCATACCCATTTGGTGGTTTCGCAACGGTTAGCAAAGCCCTTATTTAACAGTTCATTAAGGGTTGAATTAACCCTTTCAGAACCCCATTGCAAGTCATCGCAAACATACCCATCAGGCAATCTAAATGCGCCTGATATTGTTCCGTGTGGGCATGTAAGTAGGTACATCGCAAGCGACCTTGCATCTTCACTCATGGTCCTTGTTGTCTGGCTAGTCCAAAACGATGTATGAACCTTTCCATAATCGCGCATTATTTATTACTCCTTATGCCGCCATGCACTGGCGTTCCCTTATGAAATATAGAAGCGCTGGCGTGACTGAACGCATAAGGAAAATTCAGTCTGGATGCCTCCATTGCCAGCGCGTAAACCATTAAACTGCCGCCTTATTGACGATCAGCTGATACTCAAACAAGCCATTCCCTTTGTGCTTTTTGTTAACCGTGTGCGAACCAAAGCGTTCTTTACGCATGTGTCTTAACTGCGCAGATATGCTTGATTCGTGGTGACCTGTTAACGCCGCTATTTTGCTAAGTGAGCGAAACTCACCATCTGCCATTAGATTGAATATGTCGATGTACTGATTGGTTAAGCGTGCGCTATCGCGGTCATGCTTGTAATCAGCACCGTTGAATCTTGAGGTTTTAGAGATTGAATTAATCATTCCCTATTGCCCCCCTATTCCTGCAATGAGATTCAAACGGTTTTGCTGTAACCTTTGAATTGTGTCTAATCCATGTGCATCAATAAGGGCTTTCATGCGTAGGTATTCAACTAACGAACCAAAACCAGCTTCACGCGCTTTGCGGTGTAAAATTTCCAGTGTTTCCTCTGGAATGCGCACCTTTGGGATTTCAGCAGTGCATTTACCTAGAATGCAGGCTTCGCTTGAGCGACTAAATGAAATACCTTTTGTCATATACAAAACCTCTCAACCAACTGTTTTAGTAATTTTTTTGCATGGGATTTATGCGGCGGTTCTTATAAAAGCCCAGTCAACATTAGGCGACAAATCTTCAACCAATACGGCTCTGTTCGATTCGCGCTCAATGTTCACCACAAGCTCAGATTTAAAGGTGGTTCCTTCTGAAATTGCTTTGCGCAAATAACCGATAGTTGTGCCGCACCTGATAGCAAAATTATCTTGCTCAGCGGTGGTAAGTGAATTGAGAAATTCGCGTAATTTGTCCATAAACGAAACATTACCAAATAGTAATTTAATTTGCAAGAATTATTTACCTTTTGGTGTTTTACTAAATGGTAAATAACAGTTAAATTAAAATTTATGGATAACCGAAGCCAAACAGCCGATAAAAGACGTGAGAACTTACGCAGATGGATTGATGAAAGATGCGAGGGGTCTCAGGCAAAATTCGTTGATGTAACAGGCATCAATCAAGGGGAGTTGTCAGGCTTATTGCGTGATAAGTCATTTGGTGAGAAAAAAGCAAGAAGCTTAGAATTGAGTGCAGGAATGCCTCAATTTTATTTGGATGGCATCATTGCAAATGAATTTACAAGTAAAGAATTGCCGCCGAATAGTTACAAAGTAGAAGCAAGCTTGTCTTACCCTCCTGTTTACGGAAAAGCTATGGGCGGTTTACCAGATAGATTATTTACAGATGAAGGCCGTTTATGTAATGGTCATGATGAGTATGGTGAAGTGTATTCAAGTGATAAGAATGCATTTATCACTAGGGTTGATGGAAACTCAATGATTCCTAAATACCATCATGGCGGCTATGCGTTGGTTGAGCCTGACACTGAACCAGAGCTTGAAGATGATGTATTGATTAAACTAACTACAGGCCAGGTGATGCTTAAGAAATTAATATCACGCAGAGGTGGTGTAGTGCTATCGAGTTATGGTGACCCAGTTATTTATACGTTTACACCTGATCAGATTGTTTGGATGTATTACGTTGCTTATCCAGTGCCGGCTAGAAAAATTAAGAATAGGGTTTAATGTGAGCAATTCATTACATGTTTTAGACATTGCAGAGATTGTTTTAAAAGATGGCAATAAGCCTATGCACGTTAATGAAATAGCAATGACTGCTGCAAATAAAGGGTTGATAGTAAATTTAACTCTTGAGGAATTTACAAAGAAGTTAAATTCATCTTTGCTTGCAAATACAAAAACAGAAAAACCAAAATTTACAAGAGTAAAAAGCGCAAAAGGAGTTTATAGGAAAGGTTTTTATCGCCTTAAAAGAATTATTAAGCAGCCAGACTTATTTCCTACACCTGAGCCTACTCAATCAGAAGATACAGGGTATATTGGCAAAGCTGGCGAAATGGCAGTAATGGCGGAGCTTTTGTTTAGAAACTTTAACGTTTCCATGATGATGGTTGATAAAGGGATAGACATTGTTGCAGCAAACGATGTTGGAAAGTATTTTCATATACAAGTAAAAACAACTGGCGGTAGAGATGGGTATTACTTGTTTACAATTAAAAGAAAAGCATTTGACGCAAATAATGCGGGTAACACTTTTTACATTTTTGTAATTAGAAACCCAAACAAATCTGATTTTTTAATTTTGCCAAACGCAATACTAGCAAGCTATATAGCACTTGATGTTGTTAGAGGTTCAGAATCACTCAGCTTAAAAGTTACTTACGACAGCAAAACAAAGAAATATACGCTAAACGGCAGGGTTGATATTACAGTTCACGTCAATAAGTTCGCACAAATAAACTAAAACAGCAACGCTAACTTAAATCAATATAAAATGAATTGCACTGGAATAATGTTTGATGACGCTTCTTTGCAAGACGCACAAAGCGTGGAAGATGTACAACCTAGATACGGAAAATATGAATAGAAATCATAAAATAAAGGCGCCATCTAATGACATTTAATACTATTTTAAAAAATGGATTCCCTCCTAGATTAATGGTAGTAGTTATTATTTTAGCATTGGTATTTCCTCCGTACTTAAATTATGTTGGCCCTAATACTTTGTACCATTTTGGCTATGGGTTCATCTTTAACTTACCAGAGTTTGATAATGGTTCTGATGCCTTTGTTTACATAGAGATGGTTTTATTAGAAATATTTGTATTGGTGCTTTCATCGTATTTCTATGGCTTGCATGTAATCACAAAAAATAACAAGCTTAAAGATGAGTTTGAAAAAATAATAGATGAAGAACTAAAGCCAAGAAGAGTACATATTTCACCAAGCCAAATAGAAGATAATTAATTGAAGTATCTCAAGGCTTATGGGATGCTGTTAATGCAATTATCTCAGGCTACAATCGTGGCGCAGATTCTGCATTAAGAAATAGGCCTAGAAATGCATCCTGCACTACTATCGGGAATACTACTGATTGTTATGAGTATTAATAGATCGCAACATGGGATCATTAAAGTTAAACGCATACTAGCTACAATAGCATCGCCATTCGTACAAGGTGGTGCTAATGTTCCAGTGCCTATTATTGATGTGGCAATCTAGTAGCAATGGCACTGCGCGCCAATTGGCAAATTGAATTTGTGTTACAATCAATACTCTATGTAAGCATATTAGCCAATACATTTATTAAAATAACTCAATGACAATATACGCTGCAATTCCTCTAGCCAATAACATTGCAAGACTCTCAGAGTCTGTGAGTGAGGTATTCCCTGATGATAATATCAATACGTACGCTCTACCTTCTGGCGCAGGTTTTTTAATAAACTTTAGCGGAACAAATCAGGAACTTTGCGACAAACTGTTTATCACTCAAGGAAAAACTGAGGAACAAAAGTCATACGTTGGATCCACCCTTGTTGTACCTTTTGATTACTACTGGGGCGTTGGAAATTCATCTATGTGGGAATGGCTAAAAGCTAGGTTTGAGGAATAACAATGGCAAATCAACCTGGACATGATGCAGACTCCCCTCCGCAAAGTGAGGCAGTTACAAAACCAACCCCAAGAGCAGATTCAAGCTACTTCACTCAAGAGGTTGAGTACACTAGGCAAGCAATCAATGAAATGCGAATAGAGATGAATAAGCATGCGGCTGACTCTAAAGCAGAAATAACAAAAGCTGTAGATGCATTCATTAAAAACACTATTGAAGTCAACAGCAAGACTGCTATTTTAAGCGCCGAAACGAAAGGGCAATATGCAACACTTGACGTATCAGTGAAGCAGCTTACAAAATCCATTGATGAGATGAAGCCAAAGGTTGATTCACTAACTAGTTGGAGATTGTTACTAATTGGAGGAAGCACCGTAATTATGGCTTTATTTAGTATACTTCTAACTCTATGGATCAAAGGGGTAATAAAAATCTCATGGCCCATTTAAACTTTTAACCAACCTGCTTCGGCAGGTTTTTTTACGTCCATTCAGTTATACGCAAAAATCGTACAGCTCACTAACCGCCCACTGAGGCGGTTTTTTACGTCTAAATTTCCTCACTATAAAAATAATTAAAATAAATTACCAAATGGTATTGACACGATAATTACCATTTAGTAATATTCACACATCGCAACAAAACACCGTTTCGATACTTCCCCAAAGTTTATGGGCGAAAGCGCGAGTGAGTAGCCCACTTTTTAAGGTGAATGAAATGAACATATTGCAATCAGGTTTAGCGATGCAAGCCATGCAGGTTAAGGCAAATAAGGTAGCTGTTATCGGCACAGATAAGACCGTAGAAGCTTTTAAATCACAAGGCAAGGTGTTGGTACATAAACCAGCCAGTTTAGACGCCTTACGTGCTGAGAAAGAAGCTAAGAAAGCGCGTGAAGCACAGCGCCAGATGATGGCACATACATCGCCAGAGGCGGCTTAGTCATGGCTGATACAAATACAGGTGGTGCGGCATTTCCAAATCAAAAGCTTAGAACAAATGGTGACGATGGTTGTGGAATGTACGCTTTTGACCAAGGCATGACGTTACGCGACTACTTTGCGGCGCAATCGCTTGGTTTAATTCTTAGCAATCCTGAACGCTTGGAAACTGTGAATAGCATTAAAACACTAGGTCCACAAAAATCCATAGCACGAATGGCTTACAGCCTAGCAGATGCAATGCTTGAGGCTAGAAAGGCTTAATCATGCCCTTACTAGAGCAATACATCATTGACCAAGACGGCAACAAGCGTGTGGTGTTTGAAGAATCTGAAAACAAGCACGCCAACGAGTTTGCAGAGTACCAAGCTGGCTATGAAGCCGCACCAAACAAGCTTGATTACAACATGCAACTGATGAAGAAGATTAGAGCGAGGCATCCGCTATGAAAACACTTTACTCAATATTATGGGCGCTGATTATTGCCTTGGTATTTTTCGGTGCAACACACATCCAGCAACAGTTAAACGCTGAGATTGATAAGCGTGCAAATGCAAAGTTTAAAGATGGTTGGTGCAATGTTGAAATGTCAGGAAGTGACGCATCAATCGAATGTAGCAGAGTGAGCAAGATATGAGTTTTATCAAGCATTACCTCTATTGCCGCGAGTTTGGCAGCGGAATAGTTAAGAGTTTTTTGAGAGCAATAAAAGTAAGTATTTAGGATTTTCAACTATCGGCATAGTCCCGATTAAGAAAGGTATCAAATGGAAGCAAATACAGAGTTAGCAGTACAGCAAGATTCTCAACTTAACACTATTGAGCCAAGTCGCTTGTCGTCACTGTCAATCATGAGCAGTGATGACCACATGGCTAGAGTTACAAAAATAGCGAAGTTAATGGCATCAAGCAAAGTTAGCATTCCTAAACATTTGCAAGGCAATGAAGGTGATTGTGCTGCAGTTGTCATGCAATCAATGAATTGGGGCATGGATCCGTTCATTGTCGCCCAAAAAACACACTTGGTTGGCAGCACCTTGGGGTATGAGGCGCAGTTAGTTAATGCTGTTGTTTGTTCAAGCAAAGCCATATCTGGAACATTCAGCTATGAATATAAAGATGAAGTAGGCAGCGGTGCGTCTATGTCTGTTAGTTGCAGAGTAGGAGCGGTTCTTCGTGGACAGAGTGAAATCACTTGGGGCGAGTGGCTAAACAGTAATTCAGTTACCACTAAAAATAGTCCTCTCTGGAAAACAAACGTAAAACAGCAGATGAGCTACTTGCAGGTAAAAAACTGGTCAAGACTTTATGCCCCTTCTGCAATCCTTGGCGTTTACACATACGATGAATTGTTAGATTCACCAATTAAAGACATTAACGCTGCACCGCCTCGCCCACGTAACGGCGCTGAATATGGTCGCCAAGCTCAAGAGCAGCAACAAGGCCGTGTAATTGATTCAGGCCAAGAAGAGCAACGCGCAGGATTGATTAACGCGCTTGAAGCATTTGCCGCAAAAGGCAGTGCGCCATTCTTGACCCAATGGAAAAAAACAGCGCGTGAAGAAAGAGTGCTTATTGGTGAGCCTGAATACCTAAGAATCTTAGCTAAAGCTGAGGAAGCAGACCTTAACCAAAAGCCTGCAGTTGATGCTGACTTTGTAGATCAAATGAACAAAACAGAGGCAGATCAATAATGTTTGAGAACCAGAATCTAATCAGCCCAGAGCAAAGAACCGAAGATTGGTACAAGGCGCGTGCTGGAAAGTTTACTGGCTCTCGCTTTGTAGATGTGTTAGCTAAAGGAAATAAGGCTTACACAGACCTAATCAATCAGATCGTAGTGGAGCGTCTAACCAATGATTATATTGATACTGGCATGGATTCCTACGCGCTTAAATGGGGTCGTGATGTAGAGCCTTTCGCAAGGCAAGCATATAGCTTTTATACAGGAAACAGAGTTACTCAAGCGCAGTTTAAAGACCATCCTGTTTATAGCTTTGTAGGGGTTTCACCAGATGGTCTTATTTCAGAGCAAAAAGGTGGATCAGAGTTTAAGTGCCCTAAAGACCCAAAAATTCACATTGACCGCTTTATAAATGGAATGAACGAAAAAGAGTTTATGCCGCAGGTTCAAGGTTGCATCTGGTGCTACGAGTTTGATTGGTGGGATTGGGTGAGCTTTGATCCGCGAATGCCAGAGCACGCAAAGCTATACATACAAAGAGTATGGCGCGATGACAAATACATCGCAAATTTAGAGAAAACAGTATTAGTAGCAGAAGGTGAAGTAAGGGAAAAGCTGGATAAGTTCAAGCCAGAAACCATTGAAGCACTTTTAAATAATTACGACCAAAGGAAAACATCATGAACGCACCATTACAAACAGTAGAAGCAGAAAAAATTGCTAGCCAAGAGTTGGTTACGCTAGACCCAAAAACTTACGTTGCAGCAGTATATGAGCCATTCAGTAACCGCCTACAGGCAGCGATTAAATCTTCATCAAAAGTAACTTATGCCATAGCAACTAAAGAAGGCATGGCAACGGCTAAAGAATGTCGCGCCCTATTCCGCACTATTCGCCTTGATTGCGATAAAGAGCGTGCAGCACGTAAAGCGCCAATTATAGCTATTGGTAAATTGTTGGAATCAGCATACACCGAGATTGAAACGGCGGTTAAGGCACATGAAGAAAAGTTCGATGCAGACATTAAAGCAGAAGAGCAACGCCTAGAGGATGAAAAAGCAGCGAAGCTAAAAGCCGAAGAACAGGCAAAGGCCGCTATTCAAAACAAGATTGATGCCATCAAAAACAAGCCTCTTGGTGTGATGAATAAAACAGTGGCAGACATTGAAGAGGCTATCGCGGAGCTATCACCGCTAATCCCTACACCTGCAGAGTTCGGTGAGCGCTTCATTGAGGCTGAATATGCACTTAAAGGTGCGCTGGAAACACTTAATAGCATTCTAGCAGGCAAAAAAGCGCAAGAGCAGTTAGAGGCACAAAACAAAGCAGCAGAAGCGGAAGCGGCTGAACAGGCTAAAGAGGCTGCGCGTGTGGATGGCATCAAAGCAAAGATCCAGAACATTAAGAACTACATCATTAAAGGATCTGATTGTGACTTTTCTAGTCAGCTTGCATCGCTTGCAGAAGAGCTTGAACTAATCTCTATCACTGAAAAAGAGTATCAAGAATTTACCGAAGAGGCACTGGCCGCCGCATCAAAATCAATGCAGTTTCTATTGAAGCAAAAGGCTGTTTTGCTAAATACAGAACTTGAAGAGAAAGCCGCTAAAGAGGCCGCTGAAATCAAAGCGCGCCAAGAGCTTGAAGCGAAGATTATTGCAGAGGCTAAGAACGATGACGGTGCTGTTGTTGACGCGACATTTAACGAATCTGACTTTAAGAATGTGTTTGCAGAACCAATACAGAAAATTGCAAACGCTAAGCGCCCTACTGCTCAAGCAATCATCGCCCTAGTAGCTACTACATACAAAGTTGAGGCAAAGACCGCAGAGCGTTGGTTGGCTCAATCGTTTGGTGAGTTGAAGGCGGCGTAATAAAACGGCGTGTAACTTCGAGCGTTCTTTATTAAATCGAAGTCGATTGACTGGCGTAAGCAGTCACATGAATTAAGCCGACTTTATAACGTGGCGCATCACTAAAGCCAATGCGTAGGCTACCTCACTGGGGTTAAGTCGGTTTAATTGATGGGTAATGCGCAGGCTGATGCGCAAACGGTAACTTAGAGATAAGTGCTTATAAGGGAGTAGGTTAATTTATTTAACTGCTATGTAAACGCGCCGAAGCACTGAGCCAGAAACACAGCACTGGTACCCATCACCAATTTTATGAAAGGTAGATCATGGCTGATTTAACACTACACGTTAAACGTGAATATTTTGAACAAATGCGCGATGGCACTAAGCCAGAAGAATTTAGATTGTGCACACTCTACTGGAAAAAGCGACTTGAGAAGTATTACGACAACGTTGTTATTTGCCTTGGTTACCCAAAGAAAGATGACCAGAGCAAAAGAATTGTAAGAAAGTGGCGCGGTTCAGTTATTAAAACAATCACTCATAAACACTTTGGAAGTAATCCAGTAGCGGTTTATGCAATAGATGTTAGAGGTTAATCATGGCAAAGCATAAAAAGGTAAAAGGCGGCGAACGCAAAAATCGCAAAGAGATTAGACGATCCAAAGGCCATAAGGTATGAAAAAGCAAAAGAAACGCACCAAAGCATTTAACCCTAACAAGCATCGCATCAACAGTTTGGCAGGATTAAACGTGATTAAAAAGCACCAGCCATTAACGATAGATGAACAAAGAGAGTTGTGCCAAAGCGCAGTTACCTCACTCAATGCCATGCAGTTTGGAATAGACCTAAGCCCGAATGATTTTACGATCCTATGTGATGTTATCAATATCTCGCTAGTGTTTACTGAAAGAGGTCTAGGCAAAGAATATTTAGATGAATTGTATGCGGCGCGTGATGCTTTGCAGAGAAGCAAAATGCGTTTCTTAGACACTGGAAAGCTTGGATTTTTTGGCCCCGATTTAGACACTATGAAATTCGCACTTAAGGTACACAACTGGCAGTTAGAGCGTTGCAGCTTTGGAATGTTTGAGAGCGCCTACGAAACGCAAAATGCGCGTATTAAAGCAGGTAATTTTTATAGAGGTGAAAGTGAAAGGTTAGCGGCATGAAAACAGTTAAATTAGTTAGCTTAGTAGCATTTGCAATGTTCTTATGGCAATGCGGAATGTATGCACTTGGTGTTCCGTCAGACTTACCTATGTGGCGCTGGCTTCTTGGTATTTCATGTTTAGGTTTTTCAGTTGGTATTGCTAATTGGGCTAATAAATGAACGCTGAAATGAAAAGCAGATTGTTAGGCATGGTTTTAGAAGTATGCAAAAGCTATGGGATGACCGCTAAAGATGTTCAGGAAATATTCAACAAAAGAACTATCGAAGGCGGCATGAAAATATTGGAGCAAAAAAATGGCTAAAAACTACTTTACGGATGAGCAGGTTAAATCGCTAGTTAAGTCGTCTATGGCTTGGGCTGAAAATATGCAACTTAGCATTCGACAATTAGCTGAATTTAAATCCATTATGAACCTAGCAGTAGAAGAGGCGATTGTGCGTGTAGGCACAGTTGAATGCGCTGATGTAGCTGAATACTCAACAGAATATTGGGGGATTTTGCACGAACCAGTAACGCTAGGCGAACCCCTCTACTCAGTCAAAGAATTGGATAACTAACATGACTGATTTAATTAGCAGTATCAAACGTAATGCAGATGGGGTGGAGTGATGTTATTCCATCCAATGAATAAATGTAGCAAGTGCAAGCTAAGTGGATTTAAAGGCGCAAGATGCCCTCGCTGTGGGAAGCTAATTTAAAAGGAAGGTGAATGATTGTGGATAAATGTAAATGTGACTTGAGGACAAAATTAGTTGGTGATGGTTGCCAACACTGTAATCCTCAAATAACAATTGATAGTTTAATTGAGGAACTCCAAACCCTACGCGCCAAAGTAGCATCGGCAGAGGTGTTGGTGGAGGCTTTGCGTACAGTTATGAACGAGGCAGAAGAAATAGTATTACACGACACTAATTTTGTAGCTGTTCCTTTTGAAATATTTGACAAGATGGAAGATGAATACGAAGCCCTGACCACCTACGACAAACTTAGTGAGGTTAAACATGACACAAAATAATGACGAGGTGTTGATTGCTAAAAAGGAATTACTGGAAGACTTAGTCGATAGAATGTCTGGAGTTTATTCTGACTACCACAAAGAGATTGTTCAAGACGAATTGAATGATACTTTAGAAGCTATAAGCAATTTACTACCAATATCGCAGAACGAACAGCAACCTAAGCAAATACCAGAGGGGTGCGCTATCGTAAACGTGGAAGATTTAATAAACCTTGCAGTTTCGTATTGTGAGGATGGAATGCACCCAGACGATTTGGAGCGCGATATTCGAGCCATGCTTAACGCAGCACCAACCAATACGGAGGTGGGGGAATGACTAACCAAGTAAATCAAGAGTTTGAGAAGTGGTGGTACGGAACGGATGCTAATTTAATTTTACGTAGTAGAAATTCAGCAGAAGCGGGCTACCAAGCCTGCACCCAAGCCAGTGAAAGTGAAATAAACTCACTTAAGCAACGTGTGCATGAAGTAGAAGCTAGGGCATTAGAAGAAAGCAACAAATATGTAGAGTATTGCAATCTAGCGGAAGCAAAAATAGCAGAACTAACCGCATCTAACAATCAGTTGCATGAGGCTTTGGAAAGAATGGTTGAATCTTATCAATATGAAGCTAGTAGCGAAAATGAATCATTGCTTAATGCTTTTAAAGTGTTGGAATCAACCACTGCACAATCACTAGCAGAGCATGATAACGCCACCATCGACCGCTGTAAAAACATTGTAGCAGATGACGCACTAGCGATTACGTTTCAAAGCATGGGCGCATATAGAAGCGCGATCATCAAACAAATAGGTGAACTGAAAGCCACACCATGACCAGAAAATTCTACGTTGAATGCACTAACACTAAGTGTGAAGTAAAAGGATTTGCCGCAGCATCACAGCTAGCAAGTAAGCTATTTAAAATGGGACATGAGCCTGAAATTACGATTAAGTACAAACAAGATAAGTTGGAAGGGAAATAAGATGAATTTACTAAAAACAGAAGAGACTGCGAAAAAGGTAGGCGTGTGTGTAGATCACTTTAGAAAGATCATCAAGCATCAACCAGATTTTCCAAAGCCAATTAAGCTTACGCCCAAGGCACACCCAAAATGGAGTGAAGAAGCAATTGAAGAATATTTAAAAAAGAAAGCGGCCTAGTCTAATTTTGAAACTAAATCACTTGCGGCTTTGTTGTAATAAACCAGCAACATTTTCAAATCTTTGTGACCGACAACGCGCGCCAATTCAAGCACTTCTAACTTAGATGCCAGGCGCGTAATAGCTAAATGCCTAGTGTCATGGAAATGCAGATCGTCAATAGCAACTAGCTTCTTAGCCTTTCTAAATAGACTATCAAGCTGGCTAGTATTGATATTAAATACATACGTTTTATCAAGCCCTTTGCACTGCTCAAGTATGGCCATCGCCGCCTTGCTCAAAGGCACAGACCTAATGCCGGTATAAGTTTTAGAATCATTTATCTTCGCAACGCGATCATTTATATCTGACCATTTTAGATTGCAAATTTCTTGCGCACGAAAAGCTGTTTCAATTGCAAACATAAAAGCAGCACCAACTCGGCTAGTTATAGTAGTTAGAATTGCATTGTTAGAATAGTTAAGTGCAAAACATAGCCTGTCTATTTCGTCATCTGTAATGATTCGATCTCTAGGTGGCTGGCCTTGTGGCTTCTTTAGCCCTTTCATTGGATTATCTTTCAGGTACTCCCACTCAGTAATAGCAATCTGTAAGCAATGACTTAATAAAGCCCACTCGCGTAACACCGATAAAGCACTAACTTCTTTAAGCCGCCTGTCGCGCCATTCTGCAAATGTATTCTTAGTTAAATCGCCTATCTTAATCTTGGCGACTTCATCGTTAAGAAACTTGTTGATGCGGATTGTTTCCCATCGTGAGCCTTTTTTCTTAACAGAAACTTCATCACGGTACTTTTCTAGGAGCTTGCCGAATGTAATCGATGGCGTTTTATTATCTTTGCCAGCCTTAAGAGATTCCTCCCAGACGTAGCCTTCTGCTTTCGTTGCGAAAGTTTTTACTTGCGCCTTGTAATTAACAGTTACTTGAAAACGCCACTTGCCGGATGCGGTCTTTGTTACGTTGGCCATGAGTAGTTAGAATGATGGTGAGAAAGTAGTGAGAATATATATCTTTATATCCCCAGAATCAACCAGAATCAACCACATATACCCATAAACAAAAACCCCGTGATATTTAGCTTATAAGCCAATAAACACGGGGTTTCATGGTGCTTTTACAACTCAAATTTGGTGCGAAAGGAGAGAAACGTACATCCTTATTTGGTAGTTCTTACAGAGGTAGTAGTTAGATTAATTGTTAGAATAAAATTAATGGTACGAGTGCAACTTCGAGCACCTCGATTATTTTAAAGCGCTTTATTTCGCCATAAATTAACCTATGAATTAACTATAAACCATTTTTATGCAAATAAATACACACACTCAACCAATGAGATTATTATATCGCATGGATAAAGTGATTGTGTTTTCTCTTTGGTGCATGCTTGCGCTAGTAACTAAAATTAGTTTTTGCGTCTTTACCTCTGTAAAGTATTGCGGCTTCATCAAAAGCTTTGGCGGCTTGAATCGGGTCTTTGTAGCTACCTAAATCAATCACATTCTTAATGCCGTTTTTGGTGATAGTGATTGCCGCTCTATAAGTCAATGTTCTCATTTTAGGATTATCATTTATCCTAACTCCTCTATATCCAGTTTTGTTTCTTAGCGAATGAATAGTTACTGGCTGGACATTGCCAAGCTTTTGCCATGACTGGTTACGTTTTATATGGCTTATTTTTACTTTTGAAACTCCATACATTGACGAAAGCTCTCTGTTAGTCAATTTTAAATTTCTAATTTCAGTAACTTGTTTTTCTGTAAGCTTGGCATTTATATTTTTAACGCCGTCTGGCAATCTGCCTTTAACAGACGCATCATGCATATTTGCTGCGCTATCACCCAAGAAAAGGTGATCTGGATTTATGTTATGTCGTCCAAGTTCTTCATGCTTATGGCAAACATGCAATTCGCCATCTATAGGCCCATTGATAAGTTCGTATGCAAATCTGTGTGCAGATACAGTTTTGCCTTTATACCAAAATCCACCATATCCATTGCCAGTTTTTCCACCCTTCCAAAGCCAAGCGTTTGTATTTGAATCTACGTGAATGTATTTAATAAAGCGTTGAACAGTGTCAGGGTCTATGTGATTTGAAAATCTGGTAATATCTATTTCAGCCATGATTGCCTCTCAACAGGTTAATGGTGGTTAGCTATGCAATTGAGCCGCAAACTCTTTTGCATAGCGCATACTACATCATGTCAATTCGATGCCAAATATAAGCGCCTACTGTGAATAACAAGAACAAAAAAATAACAAGCCAATGCTCTATTATTTTCCAAATTTCCCATTTAGTTTTCATGATTAAAGTTTACCACTAATTAATTTGATTGCTTATCAAATATATTGATGTATTTATCGTAAATTTTTTTCTCTTCATCTTCAAGCTCATTAATCATTTTAATTTTTTCACTAAGCGTTAAGTTTTCATTAAGCTTGATAGCGCCAATAGCATCACGCTTACCGTTAGCCATTTTCAACATCCTATCAGACATTTTTGACATTTTAATCAGCATGCCATTTTCATTTATAAAATCAGCAATAGCCGCTGTATCGTGTGCTTTTTTTGCCAAAGCTAATTGATCTGCAGCCATATCTGCTTCATTTTTTCTTTCCCAGAAAGCGGAACGTGAATCTGTTACGCCTGTTTCGCGTGCAAACTTACGTGCTATTGGAATGTCTTTAAGGTTCTGCGGAGATACCCCTTGCGCCCCCTGTTTAACGATATTTGCAGAATCAAAAGCGAACTGCCCCGCGCCACCCGTTAGAGATTTAACCCAGAATTTTAATGTTTCTGGCGATACGTCCACCACTCCAGATTTAAAATTACTGCCACCTGTAAAGCTATTAAGCTTTTCAGATACGCCATCATATAAACTACCCTGCGTACCTCGATTCATTAACTGTGAATCTGGCGTGGCAGGGTTCCATTTTTTAGGTGTTATTGGTCGACCAAAGCTATCCTCATTTACGCCTGGTGCTAACGCCATCTTTGGTAATGTTGGCAGTAGCTGGAATAAACCATTTTCGCCTTCCATTGGGTTCCCAACTGGCGAGAAGTTTGCAAACAAACTAGATGCAACACGATTGCCAAGCTTGCCATAGTTAGCGCCATCTTGCGTAGCATCTGCCATGACATTACCTAAAGACCAAAATACACGGTAGCCATAAGGCAGCGTCAATGTAAATTGCGTGCCGAACATATCAAACACAATGTTACCGTCCTTGATATAGTCTGGCGTTTTATTCCACTTATCTTTATCTTCATCATCGCCATTCAGCGCCATCATTGCCATTGTGAAGGCCATAGCCGTCATGCCGCCAGCAAGCGCTTGAGCTTGGCGTTTGTATGGTGATTCCATTAATGCTTCTTGAATTAACTTAGTGCCTTGTACGGCTGGATTAAAGAACAGGTAGAGCGCACCTGCTGCGTTTGATTGCTCACCTTTACGGTTGAAGTTCATCAAGTTTTTTGCTTGTGCCGCAGACCTGCCCTTGCTTATGCCGTTTTCGGTTAATGTTTTATAAGTCGCTACACGTAAAGCGTTTTCAGTAATGGCGTTAATACTTTCCATCAGTTTCAAAAAGTGCCCAATAATCGGTATCTTTTTAAAGCCTGCTGAACCCGCTTTTAAACTCGCCATTGTATGTGCTGCTTTTGCACTTTTACCGTTAGCAATATTTTTCTCATAAACCGATTTATAAGTCGCTAAAGCCCCTTGATACTCATTGTAGCTAGATTGAATATCATTGCCTATACGCTCTAAATCACTTAGATATGCGCCACCTGTAGAGCCGCCTTGTGCTCGATATTCATTAACTAAAGCAGATGAACCTTTATTTTTAAAGTGCTTAACCAACTCTTTAACAGCCGTTGGATAGTTAGCAAATATTTTTGCAGTAGTTACGCCACCTAAATTGCCTGTTAATGTAATCGCGCCTTGAATCGAGTCACGAATCGGGTTGGTAAAAATAAAGTCTGGGCTGTAACCAGTATAGGCTTTTGATAGCCAGTTATTCACTTCACGGCCTGCCGAAAATATGGCATTCAAATGCTCAACGCCCATGTTTTTATATTCACGCGCTGCAATCTCGTCATTAATTTGCAAGCGTATCGCATGCCCCCCCACGTAAACCGTCACTTCGTTATCAGCTAATTGTGGTGACGCTTGTAACATCACGCGCACAGGGTCTTTTGTTTGATCAACGCTAAAGTTTGATTTAGTTTGGCCAAACGCTACTTGTGATTGAATGTACAGCTCGGCTTCTTTTCGCGTGGCGAATGTGGCGGTATCAATACCTTTATTAGCCACCACATAAGCTGTTTCTCCTTGCTTTAATACTTGGCGCTTAACGGGCTTATCAATCGTGATAATGTCATCGTTTTTGGCCGCTAATGCAAAGCGAATTAATGCTTTTCCTACACGGTTTTTTTCGTCCAATGTAATAGCTGATTCGTGATCGCGCAAAATATTTTCAATAATCGCTTCATCGCGCAACCCATGGCCTAGACGTTGTTTGTTTCTAACACGAACATTTAAGCCTTGTCCAGTGCCGGTGGTCGTGCCAGCATCGTCACCGCCCTTAACTGGCACATACATTTCATAAGCGCTTTCCCAAGCCGCCACCAGTTCGGGAGTCAATAACCCAGAATCGATTTTTATTTTTTTAGTTTGCTCGGTAATTTTGCGCCAATCGTTAGCGATGCTTTTCAATTCCACAAAGTTTGGCAACTCTTTAAAAGCGTCCATTGCGTCTTGCGCTTCTGCATCGCTTACGCCAAATGCAGTTGCATCTTCTCTGTTCTGCAACTGTCTAGCGCGTTTGTTTGCCTCTGGCGCATGTTGCGCTTTTAGAAAATCGCCTATTTGTTCCATGCTTAAATCAGCCGCTTGTGTGCGCTTGATTAACGGCTCTACTTGGCCTTCTCTAAAGTCCTCTTTACGGGTAGATATACGCCCACTCATGAGCGTTTCCGCTAAGTAAACGTCTGCGGCTTCGTCTAATTCCAAGCCTTTTTCAACTAGAAAATCTTGCAAAACTTTAAAACGGTTAAACTTATCTTGGCCTATACGTTGAATCTTTTGCGCTGTGGTTTCGGCTGGTATTTCGTTGTTTAAATTGCCTTGCGATGAAGTGCGACTAAAACGAATATCAGGATTAGTAGGGTTGAAGTCGCCGTTGTTGCCGAACCATGCTTTGAATTGTGGTGTTTCAGTTTGAGGCGTGCTGCGTGAGTAGAACGTGCCTCTTAAGCTGTCTGCCAGTCCGCGATTCTGTAACTCGCGCACATACGTGCCCAGTATTTCACTCCTTCTTTCGCGGCTCTTTTCGCGTAGAAAGGTATTGTAGAAAGCTGCTCTCTTTGCCGTGCGGATTCCTGCGCGATAAGGATTGCTCGTTTCAGTGGCGTTGACGGTAGCATCTTGTGAACTTCCATCAACAATTCGTGATCCACTGTCGCCATCTGTTCTGGCGTAATAGTCGGATAACACGCGCTCAAAATCATCATTGGTGAATTGCTCACCATTGATGGTTGTAAAGTCTTGTGTTGTTGGGTCAAAGATGACATTTTTAAGTTCTGGTAAATTAGTAATTGCACCGTGATAAACAGTATAAATCAGTTCTTTAATGTTGTGTGCATCGTCACCTGTTTTCCAGTTGATTTTACGCACTGATTCGCCAAATTCTTTTGTTTTTTCATCGAATGAATAGTACAAATCTGGGTCTGTTTGAGCCACATGAGGCGCAATGTGCTTAGTAGTTCCGTACTTCAATGCACTAGACAGCATATTCTCTGCACGGCGGTAGAAAGCCTTGGCGGTTAAACCAAGCGGATCACCAATAAACACCTTGTCATTGTTGTATGCATAAGCTGCGGCCAGTGAATAAATACGGCTACCAATATCTGCGCCTGAACGTAAGCGAGATACGTTAATCCAAACCTCATTGCCCTTTTCATAGATAACGGCTGAGCGATATTTAGCGTTTGGTAAAAACACCTCCCAAGCGGTATCAGCGCCATCTAGTTTTGTTTGTGACTTACCAAATGGTTCAACACGGAATTGCGTGTTCATATCGCTGGCAATATCAGCTATATCTTTTGCATCAGATGGGGCGTTCTCAAAGAAATCTTCGTTTCTAGCAGTGAACTCAAGCGCAGCGGTTAGGAATGTGTCGCCTTCTGCTTTTGATGGTACGCGGTTGTTGCGGCTGTAATACATATTATTGCTTGAGATAAGGCTAACAACATCCTCGCCCTTAGCATAGCGTGAAGCCATTGAAACAATATCTCTAACATCAACATCAGTCATCTCAACATTGAATACCAGTTTTGCGAATGCCTTGATGCCATCAATTAAGCGCTGCCATATTGACCTAACAACAGGTGACATTTCAACATCTTGGTCGCCACGCTCAGCGATAAAAGCTAAAACTTCACCAGCCATTGCGGTATCGTCAATATCCGGCTGCGATTGTTTAACATCATCCCAAATGCCGCGAATGTACTTATTGCCTGCTTTATTTAATGTTTTAACTTGCGTTAGCAATTTAGGGAATAAAGTTTTATCAACTTCATTCAGCATGCTCTCAACCGACATATGCCCGATTGCTTCATGCGCAAACACTTCTCTTAAGCGCTCCTCACTGTTAATGGCATTGGTATTAATCCATATTTCACCATTTGAATATAGGCCTTCCACGTCATTGATTCTTACGCTCAATGCGGCCTGAATGTTTTGTTCGCTAGGTAACTGAGTGACCAACTCTAAGCGCTCAATGAGTAGTTGTTCGCTTCCGTTAATTTCCTCAATAATGCTTGAAGGAATTGGCAGTTTAGAATGATGGTCAACTAACTTTACCTTAGGTATGCCTTTGTGTGACTTCTGCAACTCATCAATAATTGATTGTGCTTTTTCTTTGTCCATGCCACGGTATGGGGTGGCATTACTACGGCTAAACATCACCACGTTGCCACTGTCGGTTTCTTTGGTTTTTAACTCGCCAAACAACGCATCGAACAATGGATTTATTTCCGCTTGCTCTGCTCTTGTTGGATATGGGTATGGATCTTCAAATGCGCCAAAATCTTTAGCTGCTTGGTTAGCAATCTCGTAAACGTCCTCATCTTCAATGTTGGCTAAATAGTCATTAGATCTTCCAGCGTCTTTAGACTTAGCAATTAAATATGCTTCAAACGCTCTCGCAGCCAACTCTTCTGCGGTACTCCAATAATCATTGGTGCGCGTATTGTCAATTTTAGATGAGCGTGTGTAATAGTCTGATTTGCGAATAGCATCCATCAGATTCTTAAATGCACTTAGCACTTCTGGCCTGATAGATTCATCCAGCTCAAAGCCCTGCCCTGCTTTGTATGTACGCTTTTGTTGTGGCTTCTGTGTTAGGTATTCATTGTCACCACGGGCTTTTGAAAAGTAATTGTCCATGGCATGAAACCACTCATGGCCCAAGCTACCAAACCCATTCACTTTAGTGAGGTTAATCACCACTTCACCACGTTCAAAATGCGCTGCTGCTGGATTTTTCCCACCTTTGCCACGCGCACCAAAAGCCAAGCCTAAAGTGCCGTTTAATGAGATAGCGCGAGGCGGTACGCCAATAATGTTCGCAAGATCAAGCAATGCGTCATAAGCATTGTTTAAATCTCTTGGTCGGCGTGATTGCTCTACATAGTTACCAAACTGTACCCCTCTAAAGCCAAACTCTGCGGCAAACTTCTCAGGTGTTACATCTTGTCCTAAGCGATAGTCAATTCCAACGCGAGGGTTGTTTGTACTTCTGCGCTCTGGGCGCACGTTTTTACGTTGCTCAAGCAACTGCAACAACTCAGCCTCATTGTCTGCATAATATTGGAACGCCTCTTTAGGTGATTTAAACCCACCTTTAAGGTCAATATATTTATTTGATGCGACCTTTTTACCAATGACTAAATCGCCAGTGGCGGTAACTCGATAAACGTCCAATTTCGTTTTACGTTCTGTACCTTCTGGTGCAACTTCAAGCTTAATGCGTAATGCATCTACGGCACTTTGTCGGTCATTGAAATATTCACGCTTGCCATTTGGAAACTCTAGCGCAGTTTTCTTGCCTGCTTCTGCAACGCCTTTATCAAATGAAGTCCATCCACCAGTAATTTTGTAGCCTTTGGCAGACTTAAACGCTGGATACCCAATTTCACCATACAGATTGATTCTGTCGGCAAATTTATTATTTACATTGCTCGCGCTTAATATACCTAATACATCATCAATGCTTTTGCTTCCGTTGATTAGTCCATTTGAAAACTCGCGCAAAGCAGTAAGCTCACTTACCCATCTACGTACCTTGCTTGGCATTTTAGGTTTGCTAGGAATTTCATCTCGCATCGCTTTGATTGCAGCAATGGCTTTAATATCCATGCCACTAGCAATTAGGTTATCGTAGTCAGGTTCAGGAAAGTGTTTAGATAAAGTAATGTCTTTGGCATCAGCAGGCAATTCATCGCCCATGGCTTTCTGATAGTTTTTCCAAAGGTCTTTTTTAGCGCCTTCTAGCTTCTCGCCGAAGTCATCAATGCGGCCTACTGGCGCTTGATCTGCCACATCCTCTTCTGCCGCTTCGTTTGGGGCACCATAAGCATCAGCCACCTCATCAGCCGTGACTTTACCTTCGCGCACATCTTTAATGGTGTCTAGCTTTTCCTTGCCTTTAACGCCTGCGGCGGTGAGCGCTTCTGCGGCTTTGGCTACTTCGTCATTTGCTTGACCGTTGCTTGATTGATTGGCTGTATTTTCTGCAACATCCTCGCCAGTGCTAGCTTCTGTATTTGACTGTTGCTTGATTGGCGCTGAGAACAAATCTTGCGCCCCGGCTGCTGCGGCCTGATCTGCTTCACTGTTTGAACCAGTTAGAGTGAATGTATCTTGATTGTCATTGCCTGAATTGCGCTTAGCGTCTTTTGCACGCTCGGCATCAGCAACGGCTTGTTTGGCGGTAGTATTGTCGCCTAGTAGGTCGGTTTTACTGTCTGTTACTTCCGCTTGCTGACTGGCGTTAGTTTGCGTTGTTGTTGTACTTCTTTCGCCGCTTCCAGTATCGCCATTCTCGCGCTCGGTGTTAATGACGCGAGCCTCTGTAGCAGTTTCTCTTTCCTCGTTTGTGGCTTGTCTGAGTTGCTCATTGATTTCATCCTCTGTTAATAGTTCTGCCGCCTCTTGAACATCGCTTTCAGCTGTTGCTCCTGCGTCTTGGTAGTATTGATTCGCTTGAGCCTCTTCAACAACTGCATACGGCAATACTGATTCACCGTTTCGTATTTTTTCCGAAAGGTAATCATACGCCTCTGTTGAATCAAAAGCATCATCATTAGCGCCGTTAGATTCAAGGCGCATGTTGTATGGTAGGTAATCGACTAAATCACCTGATTCAATCAAGCCCTTGAGTGAACGGTTAGATGCTTGTTTGAATACTTGGTTATATCCACCAGGCGCAAAGCCTTTTACTTCGCCTGTAACATCTTGTTTTTCAGATAGCTTAATGCCGCCAATGTCACGTAGGGTTGCTAGTAGCGTCTTAGGTTTGTATTGTTTAGGTGATTTTGGCTTTTGTACTTTAGATGTTGTAGCACCACTCTCAACGGTTGAGCTTGGGAATTCTTTAACATCATCAAGCAACTGAGCAATAGGCGCATTCAAACGGATTACATCAACATCGCCGCCTTTGTTTAATTTAGATAGCCATTGATGATGGCCGTCTAACACATGGTTGTCAGATGAAACCAAGATTGAACGGTCACCGCCTGCATACTTGCTTGCCTTCTTAACCTTGGCTTCTGAAAACTCTTGCTGTGTTGGTTTAAGTGATGATGCTGGTACCGTTTCTTGCGTGTGGTCCACGCCTCTAGCATTCAAAAAGTTAACCATCGCGCCACGGTGCTCTGCTTTTACTTGCGGCATTTCTGAGCGTGGAATGTTTAGCGTGCCAGATTCAGGACTGAATGCGGTCCACTCTTTGTTAATTTTCTCACCAACATGTACGCCTTTTACCTTTTCATCGACACGTTCCGCTGTTGTGTTTACGCTATCGACATTAGTAATGCCACGTAACTTCAACTCTTCATCAATTTGGCTAATGACTTTTGCATCAGTGGTCATGCTGCGCATCTTCGGCAAGAAGTCGTCTGTGGCTTGGGCGAATGGACGTGATACTGCATCTTCGCCATTAAGTATAGCTATTGCATCGTTCCCTTGTATTCCATTTCCATTAAGTTGATCGCTTCCGCTGCCTTGTGCAGATGCTTCGGTAGAGTTATCAATTGGTCCTGTATCGCTCCGTCCTGCAAGCTGATTAGGTAAATCTCCCAAGCTTCCTTGTATGTTATCACTTGAGCCTGTAATGGTTTCGTTAGCCAGCTCGGTAGTGGCATTAGTCGTATCGCTGACATTCTCATCCCCTAAAATATCGCTTGCTGGTATGGCTTCTGTGGCGCTTTGCACTTCTGCAAGTAAGGCATCATCACTGATTGAATTTAACAAGCCTGTTTGTGGCACGGGTATATCAATTGCTTTTTCAGCAAGCGCAATAGCGTCATCAATACTTGCATCGGGATTGGTAATATTGGCAAGCGCTGTATCTGCCTCGGCTTGTTTAGCGTCAAACTCAACTTGTAGTGTTTCAGCGTCAATGTCGCCTTGAGTGTTACCATCAACACGGACATTTGAAGTAACTTGCTTAAAAGATCCAGCACCTTGCAACGCGCCGACAACTGCACCTGGCACGCCTGCTGCTGCCGCTTCTAATAACCCTTGTCTGTTGATTTGTCCAAAGTCTATTTCTTCTCGATTGCCAAATGCGTATTCGCCAGTTTGTACGCCTAATCCTTGGCCACCACCTTCAACATATTCTTGCAAAGATTCTTTACCTGCAGTTTTTGCTGCATTAGCAAGGCGATTTACTGATGATGAAACGCCACTATTCCCTCTGGCAATTACGCCTTCCGCACCGCCCTTAGTAATCTTATTGCCTAGTAGCGTAGTAATACCAGCAATTGCCGCTGCCGTGTATTTAGTGCGTGCGTCACCTTCTGCCTCGCTAAATGCGCCGCCTGCGTTTACACCAACGTTCATGGCAATAGCGGCTTGTGTGCCTTTTTCACGGCCATACCTTGCAGCTAGCGTTTTGATTGACTCTGCATTACGCCCAGCATATTTAGCAGTTAAGTTCGCTGCTGCCTTTTCACTGGCTAGTTTAGTCACGCCTGCACCAACGCCACCACTTGCTAACATAAAGCCAAGTGAAGGGATTGCAACATCAGATAAAACAGATGGGTTTGCAGTTAAAAACTCTGTTAGTTGAATGCCTGTACCATTTTTTACAATGTTTTGTAGCTCAATAGACTTCTGGCGCAACTCTGGCGACTGCTTATCTGTCTGGTACTTAATGGCATCATCGAAGCCTTCACCCATCGACATAATCATGTCACCCACTACTGGGATGTAATTCGTGCCTAACCCTAAAATATCTGTTGCCATCTTCCCTGTTGTCGGGGCGATCTTAGCTACTGCCCTTACGGTATCAAGTGCGTAATCAACGACCTCTCTCTGTGGCAAGCCGTTTGCTATGGTCGCAATGTCGTTTCCGTCCTCGCCTTGCTCAACCATGTTTTTAGCTGTGTTAAAGTCAGCATTTGAGTTCTTCATGACTTTGTTAATTTTCGCTTCTTTGCGATTATCACCAATGCCATCTTCTTTAATTTCTTGATATTGTTTATCTACCTCTGATGCGACATTGCCTAGCCAATCTTTGCGATTGGAAAGTTCTGCTCTTTTTTGTGGTGTTGCATTTTCGTAGGAAGACTTAACTTTATTGAAAGTTTGGTCCGTGACTGGTGCGCCTTTGCGCTCAATGGCACGGCGATCATCAATAACCTTTCCATCCATGCCATCAACAACTGACTTGTATTTGCTATTTGGTGTAATAGCTTTAACAATATCGTCTTTTACTTGAGATAGGAATGATTGAGGCTTAGGCGATTCCGGCTGTGGCGCTTGTGCAAAATCCGCATCTATCTGATCCGCGATTGAAGGCATTGCTTGCGATATTTCTGCCTCGCTCATGCCGCCTGGGAATGTGATTGATTTACCGCGATATACTACGTTAGCCATGCTGATTATCCAGAAACAATAAAGGGTTGGATAATTCTATCCAACCCCACTTGTGTTACCAGAAAAGCACTATCGGTTATACGTGTAGTTACCGCTCTTATCTTTGCTTAGAGCGCCATTTGATTTCTCTGGCACCTTGCCTTTCTTTGTTTCTCTAATTTCATTGCCATCTTTATCATAATATGTTTTTGCGATAGTTATAACTTCATTATCGTCCTTACCCCATGAAGCCTTTTCTCGGCTGTAATCATCACGGCCTTTGCCTTTGTTTTCTGGCTTTCTTTTCCAGTCTGCAAAAGATTGATCGTCATCACTTTGTTTTTGCGGAGCACGTCCTGCTGCACTTACCTTAGCTTTTTGGCTAACCAATATGTTGGCCGCTTTTTCTGCATCGCCATCAGCCATGCGCCATGCTAATTCAAGCTCACTTTTTGGCACATCAACTTTTTGGCCACCTTCCAGCACTATTTTTGCTGTGCCATTAGATTTATCAAACGCCATGACAGAACCATCTTCAAGCTTAATGCTTTCAAAGTCTTTGCCTTTTGGTACCATCTTTGCAAATGTTTCAGCAGATTTAAAGTCACCGCCTTTCATGGCACGCTCGAAGCCATCTTGCATGGTTGCCTTGCGTGTAGTTTTAACTTCATCACCGCCAGATTTAACCATCTGCTCTTGGCCTTTTTCATCCGTGTATTTATTAATGACTGATTCAGGAGTTTTAGTCGTTTCCTCAACGTCAGCCATATATGCTTTATTGCGCTCAATTTCGGCGGCGGCGCGTTTATCCTCCATCGCATAGCCAGCTTCTTTTAATCGAAGCTCTTTATCCATCTGTGCATCAAGCAACGCCGTCTTTAAATCAAACTCTTGCTTCTGAGCCAGATCACGGCCTCGCCCCTCTGAATATCCTTTAGCCGCGCCTGCTGCCATAAAACCTAATAAGCCAGACATTATTCTGCTCCCTGATACTGTGATAAAGCTTGTTCCGATATTTGCCCAAACTGTTGTGGATCAACACCAAAACCGCGCATTAAAGAATCGATCATTGTTTGCATTGCTTGCGCAATAATCTCTGGTGCCATTTCTTCCTCTGTCACCGTTTCTAAAAACTCTGCAGCCTGTGCAAGTAGATATGTTCCAGCAGGTACAATCACTTCGCCTGGCATTGTCTGGTTGCTTTTTTGGTAAAGCATCGCCATTAAGCTCGCAATTTGCGAACCAAGCATTTCGCCAATATCACCTTCACTTTTATTTAGCATTTGAATAATATCTTCGTGCGTTTCCTCTGAGAATATCACCTTCATCCCAGCCTTAACTACACGCGCAAAAGCTTCTTGAAACTCTTTAGGTACACTTGCGGCCATATCCTCGGCAATTGCCGCTGGCTTTGCGTTAAATTGTTTCTGGTCCATTACGCACCTCCCATTTGTGAAAGCATGCCTGCACCAGATTTAGCTTGCTGAATTTGATTGTATTCTTCTGGTGTAACGTATTTCACTTCACCTTCAATCGACACGGCTATTTTCCCTGGTGTATTAGTGCCAGGCTGTCTGTTATAAACGTTCTGATCTTGGTTAACAGTCGCGGCACTATTGGGTTGGAATTGTAAGTTTTTTTGGCGCTGAGCAATCAGGTCCATCTGTTGCTGTTGTGCCGCAGTTTGTGTGTTTGTTTGGTCAACTCTTGCATCTGTAAGTGGCTGCAACTGCTCAAGCTCTTGACCCTTCATGTAGCCATCTGACAAGCCACCTAATGCACTGAGTGCGCCTTGGCTATTGTTAAGCGTACCCAATAAGCCACTTCCAACATCTTTTACGCCATCGACCGCACGACCAATGAATGATTCTGGCACACCATTCACATGAGTTAATTGCTCTGTACCACTTGACCTTAACGCACCGCCAATGCCAGAGGTGTCAGCCGCGTTAGTTGTAACGCCAGCCGTATCTTTAATGCCTGCGGCAATCGTGCTATCGCCAATACCAAGCCCCGACTTAATGTTACTAAAAACACTTTTAACTGCATCGCCTGATACTGTATTAAAGAAGTTAGATGTGCCATCTGCTGCGCTTGAAAACGGATTGACAAAACCACCTTCTAAGCCAGTAAAAGCACCAACGCCAAAACCTGCAAGCCCAGCAACCGCACCAATTGTGGATAATGCTTTATTGCCGGTAATTGCACCAAGACCACTTGCGATACCGCCTGCAATCATAATTCCACCAAGCAGTGTACTTGTTGCTGCCATACCTGCTGATATAGAGCCAACAGCGGCCGCAACACCAAGTGCTGGACCATTTTTTTCACCATATGGCGCACCCCTATGTGGACTTGCATATGGCATTTCAACCGACAATCGGCGAGTATGAGTAATAGTTTTGTACTCAATATTTGGTATTTGAATGGCGATCATTTTTCGTGTCCTTGTCTAGCCAAAAATATTCATGTTGCTGATCTTCGTGTGTTTTTTTAAAGCCAAACAACTCAATAAGTTTTTTGTATTTATCGTTCTTGTAGAGCTTTGTTACCAAGAACTCATGCTTATCTAACAATGCATTGACTACTTCATGCATCATTTGCTTACGTCCAATCACTTTGCGAAATCTTTTGTTAAGCGCAAAATGTATTTCGTTGTTTTGCATCATCGTTTCACCAATCTGCACGCCTTGATAAATGATTGGCTCAACATTCCATTTTAATAACGCAAGCTTCACCTGCTCAACCGTTAAGTGTTCTTCATTGATTAAATAATTCTGTATTTCTTTCATCATGCTGTTGGGAATGTAAGCAGGCCATCGAGGTTTAAACCGCCAATTTTCCCTAGTATGTTTAATCCTGTTTTTAATAATTCATTTTGATTTGTCACTGCCGCTGTCTTAGCCTCTGGCGTTAGGTCTGGGTTTTGTAAAATGTCGCTAATATTTCTCACTGACTGCTGGTAAAGTGAACCTGCAGAAGCCTCAGACTGCAGTATGGTTTTATAACTCGCCTCAATGTCTGCTAATTGAAGCTTGTTGCTTTGGTCCATGAACTGCTTAATCACTACGTTCTGCTCATTTGCATTAAAAATGTTTGTTTTGTTTTGCTCTGAGGCGTTGAACTGATTTGTTTGATTCTGATTTTGCGCATTGAACTTGTTAATGTCTTGCTCATTGCTAGCATTAAACTGGTTATTTTGCTGTGTCTGGCTCGCATTAAAAGTATTAGATTGTTGCTGGTTTGCCTGATTAGTATTAAGCACGCTACTATTTACACCAGCGTCATATTGAGCGATTGGAACCGCTCTATCCATTACCGCAGCCTGCCCAGCCTGAACCGCCATTGAGCTATTTAACATGCCCCTGCTATTAGCGGCCTGTTTTGCTTTTGCTGCGGCTTGTTGCATCAATGGCGAATCCTCACCGATTACCTTGTTAACTTGAGTGCTTAACAGTTCATTGTTGTTCACATCTCTAGTAATTGCAGATGTTAAGCCTGATGGTGCGCTTGCTGCGTTTGCCACTGTTGATGCTGGCGCTGTTTGTGTTGTTGCAAGCTGAGGCGTAGCGCTCATATTGTTGTAGTTATTAATCCCATCTGTCGGGGTCCATGACTGATTAGTTGTTGTCGCCATTTCTATTCCTTTTCACACCCTACTTGTTCGCATGCAGCATTCGCCCATCCGCGCAATCTGTTGTAATCATTTGTTGTTAACTTGCACGCACCTTCTAGCGCAGAATAACCTGCGTAGCACTCTCGTTCACGTTCGGTAAATCTGCTGGTATCGCTTGTAGCTTCTGGCAATCCAGAACTAACACGCTCGGCTTCGAGGCGCATGCGCTCAGTAAAGTTAAACTTAGTGCTATCAATACGATTTTCATAGTAGGCCCTTAGGTTTTTTGTTTCACGTTCGCGGTCTAGGTTAAATTTGGCGATCACTGCGCCGTGTTGTTTTTCACTTTCTTGCAGAGCCTTTTTAGCCACGGCTAACTTGGTTGCGTTTTCAGCACTACGCTTCATGGTTTCTAGTGCTATGTCGTCTTTAAACTGCTTATGCAGTTGCACTTGCTTGGATAAGTCAAGCTCAGCCTTATCAGCACGAGCCACCTGTGCGCTGTATTGTGAGTAGCAATACCAAAGCACCAGTAACGGCAAAATAATTCGCCAATACTTCATTACAAAGCCAGCAACATGCGATGCTAAAAGTTTGATTAATGTCCACGCAATCATAAAAGGTTGGCCTTAATCGGCTTCATGCCGCCTCTAACCCAAGCTGAAACGTCGAAATTTGGGCAGTCTTTTACCCACTCATTACGTGTAATTTGACCGTCACCATTAAGGTCTGGTGAATAATCTCGGTGGCCTTTGATTGAAATTCCCATATCTTTGTAAGCATTTAACGCACCTTCAACAGTTGCGTGCGGCTTGCCTTGGATAATTGATGATAGATTAATCAAGCAGGTACGAAGCGTTTCCCACTGCTCTGGTGTGTATTTATCAGTGCCGATTAAACAAATGCCAATCGAACCTGTATTACGGCCTTGTACGTGTGCGCCCAACTCTTCCAGCCCACGACCAGTTTCAATCTGTCCATCTACCGTAATCACGTAGTGATAGCCGATGCTTCCAAATTCTGGATTAAAGTTTCGCTTTGCTTGGCTATTACGCTTAAATCCAATCTTTGGATTGGCATGCATCACGTCAATATCTTTTGCGCGAATATCCTTGCCATTAGGCGTGGCTGAGCAGTGAATAACAATGTCTTTAACTAAACGCTTCATTGTCAGCCTTTCTTCTTGATTTATGATTTGTTTTATCAATTAGAAAGTGGTGTATAAGCGGATATTCAATGCTTAAATATTTTATTAGCCTAAAGTACGTTTCTGGCCACATAAATAATGCGATGGTGCACCCAAATAAAATGCTAGAACTATCATGTGTTACAAAAATAAGATACGGTCCACTCATCGCAGCACCAACATATTTTGCAATCATGCAGTATCTGTTTTCTCCATTTGTAACTGATGCCAAATAAATCGAATCGGCAAGTATATAAAGTCCAATTAACACGGACAGGATTAGTTGGAATTTCATTTTTTTACCTCAAGTAAATTGTATTTAGATGTAAATATCTGAATTAACCAATCCCTAAATGGCTTATCAATTACTGCAAATCCCAACATAAAAGCAACTGGGCGCTGTGGCACGTTATTAATATCTAGCCATGCATGAAATATCCACACAATCCCATGGACCATGACGCATGCAATAAATGTTGAAAGAATGATTAACCATATTGATTTGCTAACTCTTAATGCACTGTTTCGATAGACAGCCCAATAAGCACCACCAAATGCAGTAATAATCACTCCAATTGGCAAATCGAAAAGAGCGCTTAATGCTGCTGTTAATGTTGCAACTATCCATGGGCTGGTTGCGTGCGTTACTGGATCTGGCATTTTTTTCTACCTTACTGTTTTTATGTGCCAATGTTAGCAACGTCCACCTGTGTCATAACTCAGATGTATGGGCGTAAAAAAACCGCAATTAAGCGGCTTTTTAATGTTTCGGTTTATTTAATTTTTGTTTTCTCAAAATTCAGCGATAACAAATGCTGAGGTGTAATACGATGGTGATACTTACTATCAAACGGCCTTTGACCACCTGCTGCTAGAATGCTGGCCACCAACTCAGCACACGACCATTTATCATCTTCCTGCCAGTTTCGCTTTAGCCCGATACCAATCACACCGAGCCAATCGTATTGCTTACCAAGCTGGCCAATCGCAAACGCCTCTGATACATCCAGCTCTTTCACTGGGATATGCATCATCACGGCCTTAGATGACTTTGCTAACCTATCGTTAACCTTACCAAGTACAACGCCCTCCCCTGCAATTGCACCGATAAGCAAATTTTCATCAAGCACCAAGTCAACATGGCTATACTCTGACCAGGTAATAAACCTGATCAACCATGAGCCAAGATGCCGCCTACGGCTGAATAAGAGCTTCATCTACATACTCCTGTGGGAATCCATCAAGTACGTCATAGGCTTCAAGTTGTCCAATGGTCATGGTTTGGATGGCTGCACGCTTGGCTTCTGCTACACCAAAAATCACTTGTTCACGCATAACCTGTGCCGCAAATAGCTCACCAGCCAGTGCTTGTGTCATAGTCACAAAAGAACCGTCTAGCGTTTTCCATTTCAGATTTGCAGGGATGTTTGCGCCCATGATGACCAATGCAATTTGTTGTTGCTTTGAATCGGTGTCTGAGTGAAACCACTTATCCTGAACCAAGCAGCCGCCATTAGTTTTAACGTAATCACGATGGCTTTTAATCTGTGTCCACAAACGCTCACGGATAGCGGTTAAGTCCATCGGTGTATTGATATAAGTCACTGTTGCGCCGTTGTACTCTTCGGTCACATTGTAGAAATTACGGTTAGCAGGTTCATTGGTTGCTACTACCAACTCAAGGCCAAATGATTGCAATATCTCAGGAGATTTATCACCTAATGCGGTAAATGGATAAGAGTTGCCATCAATCGTAAAGTCCATGCCATCGTTAATATATTGATTGCTTGCTTGTCTGTAATACATGGTTAATTCCCTTTTGCGTTCTGATGTTTAAAGGCTGACTTGCTCTCAGGGCTTAATATTGTTGCCGTCCAAGTGTTAGTGCCTGATGAGTTGTAACTAGATGATGAGGTGCGTAGCTTGAAGCCGTTGGATAGCCTATCCGCATGAGTTCCCCATGTGACTGCGTTACCATTGATAGTGAGTGTTTCAGGAGTGCCGTTGCACCAAATGAATGGACCAATAGCATTTGCATTACCTGTGAAGCTTCCTGATTCAATTACATCGGTGCTGGTTAGGTTTGCCGTGCATAGTGCTTTGAAGCCAGCAGTTGGTGTATGCGCTGAAACTCTTTGTCCAAAGTTAAAATCAGTGACAGATGATGTATTACCGTTTGGTATGTAAGCTGGTAAATATGTATCTGCATTAATCGCAACCGAACCTTGACTTACATTATTTTTAAAAAATGTAACTGTTAGGTTATCTAAATCAAGCTCAACTCTAACAACGTCATTTGTCGTATATGTAGCACCGTAAGCAGTTAAGCTTCCTGAGTTCAATTGCTTACTGCCATCATTCACATAAAAAACACCATTGCCTGTTGATTGCAAGCCGCCTGATGCAGTTGATGATATTGAAAGAAGTCCAATCAGTGTTAAGTTGTTTAATTGAGTTATAGTTGCTTCCCAAAACCACTTACCAGAACTAACAGCAATAGTTCCCCTTGAACAGCGGTCAGCAGGGGCGTTTGCCTGTATAGATAAATTACCTTTAGATAGTGTACCAACACCCAATGCTAGTGGGTTCCATACACAATAATTCCCACTAGGCTGAACCGCACTAGCGCTGCCATTCCCTGCTGGTACATCTAACATCCAGCAATCATTCACACCAGCACTTCTAGTGAAGTTGGTTAGTGTCCAGTGATTGTTGTTACCTGACTTGTCGTAGCCTAGCGTTGTGGTGCTTGTTCCGTCTTTGAAGTCTAGGTAGAAGCCGTTTGTGCCGTAGGTACCTGTATATTTCTTGGCTACCCATTGACCAGTGGTTGCATTTGTCTCACCGAATGATGAAGGTGTTAAAGCTTGACCATCTACAAAGTGCACTTCAGATAAATAACCATCCAATACGTTAGATGAATTTGTAAAGCAGAATAAAGCATGTGGGATAGCTGTGTTTAAATTACTAACTCCTGCGAAATCAGAATCAACTTGGGCACCATTTACTAGGATTTTAGTGGCAGACCCATTCATCACCCACATAAAGTGCATGTGAGCGGATGTATCTCTGTATTTTGTAGTTGACGTGTAAAATATGCCACCGTTATACCTGACCTCTATTTGGTCAGACGTATTGAACCAAGCAAAATAACCATTAGCAGAGTTTTCACCAAATATTACTTGACCAGCACCCAATGCAGAACGCTTCATGCGCAACGAGAGCGTCCACACTGCTGCGTTTGTAGGAGTGCCGAAAGTGCGGCGAAGATAAGTGTTGGCAGCCGCATTAAACCGCAAGCTACGCTCAATCACATACCCACCAGCAGCACTACCCCCACCTGACATAAAAAAACTAGGTGTGTAAAGGCTGTAAAGCTTAGAGATAAAGTTTCTAATCATCACTTAACCCACATTCGCCAAGTGACCGTCATAGATGAGCGTGTTCCCAGCGCCACCGATAAAGCTAATAATGTCGTAAGCACCGTTAGTGGTTGCGCCAGCAGTTAAAGGCGGTGTTGCATTAGGAAATTTAAACGCAGCATTCCAAGCAAATACACGCGCAGAGGTATCACCGGCTTTTAGCATGAACTTATACATGGCCTTTTCTGTGATACCTGTAGGCGCGCCAAATGTAACGGTGATTGCATTGGTTAGCGTCACCTCACGGATTTGGTCTGCGCCATCGAACGTATACGTTGAGGTAGTTGATACTGCGCCAGAGCCGTTGTCAGGCACTTGAGTTGCAGTGAAAGTGTTGGCTACGTTTTTCTTGACGGTGTTGGCATCGTAAGCTTGAACGTCTGTGCCGATCACTAAACCTAATGTGGTTCTTGATGCTGCGGCATCTGCATCATTTAATAGTGTTTGAATAAATGCTGAAACACCAAGCGTTGTTAGGTAAGCCGAAGCATCAGCATCATCTAGTAAAGTGCGAGAAAATGCGGTGAGGTCTGTTAATGCCGCTGCGCCTGCTCCTGTAAAGTATGGCAGTTTATTTGCATCGGTAACAAGAGAAGCTAGTGCGGTTAAATCTGGATCTAACGGCTGATAGCCCGATGCTACTGCCGCCGCGGTCACTCGCGTATCAATATCCGCCTGCAATTCAGCCAATGCCGCATTTAGATTAGTGGAGGTAAGATTGCCAACGGCCTCAGTAGTAATCGTATTGTTTGCTGCAACAATTGTCTTATTAATAAGCGTTTGTGCTGCGCTTAACAATGCAAACACATCGCTTACCACTTGAGGGATTGTATGTTTCTGCCCAGCATTTTGACCAATCTCACCACCGGCAACAACTAAATCACCTGCAATATTGGCATCAGTTCCATTGTCGGAAATAACGTTTGAAGTTTCTAGCGCATTGCCTGCAGCATTTACTTTTACAGATTTGCCACCATTACCTGCTAACGTTGGTAATTTATTAAACCCTGCTTCAATTGCATCAAGTTCGGCACGCATGGAAGCAGATGAGCCACTTGCGCCAGTTTGCGGATAGCCGGTTGAATCATAATATGGGTTCGACATAATTAACTACCTATCTTAATAATCTGCGTTGCGTGTAATGAATAATCGCGCTGTTCACGGTAAATGGTCTAAATAGCGCAGATGAGCTACGCAATATCAGCGATATATTTTCAGCGGTGCCTGTAATATCCTGCTCTGCAGGTAACAAGGTTCTACCATCCCAATAGAACTGATCCCAAACGAACTGATCCCAGAACACACTGCCGAAAGCCGTTTGAATACCACTTAATATTCCCTGATCAATTTCATTGCTCGCATAGCCAATCTCATACGTTGCATCAAGCTCTGCATAACTGCCGCCAGTAATTTCATAAATAGCTTTTCTGAAACGCTTTCTTAACCTTGGGTTTTTCATGAATGAGAAAGCTAGATTCATGTATGCAATAATTGGCTCACCATCAAAGCTTGTGCCACGCTCCATACGATATACAAATCCATCTGTATCACCTGCGTAGATAAACTCTTCACCGTTATTACTTTCATAAGAACTCATGACCGTCATGGTGTGTGCGTATTGAATTGGCATTGCGCCTTTAAATTCACCGTTCTGCATGGTGATATGTAGCGCATAACGATCATTAAATAAAAGGCGGTACTGGTCGCGCAATCGCACAATGCAACTGCCAATGGCGCGTGTTACTCTTGATTCAATAAATGGACGAATAAACTTTGTAAGCTGTGCGCTTGAGAAGTTACCGAATTGATCTGTGGCCGCAATCTGGCGCACGCCGAGTGCATCCATCACATAGCCTTCACCAATGTTTTGCATGGTGTAAGCGAAACCGCCGACCTCAAAACCAAGCGTAACCAGTTGAAAATCTGCTGAGCTATTACCGTAAAGAATCGATGTTTTGTTCGTGGTAAAAATGGCTAATGCAGGACTTTGATTAGAACCTATCATCGGCAAGAAGCCAGATATGGTATCTCCCATCGCCAGCTCACCAGCACCAGAAATGATGGTCCAAAGATATGGTTCACCAGGTGCGCTATTCTGTGCACTACCATTAAATGACAAGAACAAATGATTCACATGCACATCAATGTGCTTTGGCGTGTCGTTCGCCATGCCTGTGCTAATCGGTACAAATACCGTGCCATCAAACTCAAATGCACGATGCGTACCACTAGCACCGTACATTTTTATCGTACCTGCACCACCACCGAAGTTATAGTTGATGCACTCATAGCGGCCATTAGGATTTAAAGTGATTGCAGATTCGGCACCACTTAACGTCACCGCACCTGATCCAGTGCTCGTTGCTGCGCCAGCAATAAAACTACCACCTGTTGGCTCTGTAATGATTAATCGACCTGTATTCACGCCAGATTGCAAACTACCAGTCTGAACAACAACTTTAAGAATCGTTGCAGATACGCCACCTTGCGTAAGTGTGTCGCCATCTTCAATGTCTAAATTGGCATTAGTAAATGCAATCTCATAACCAAGATCAATCAGCGTCCAGCCAGAAGGTGATGAAACGTATATATCGGCCTCGGTACCTGCTGCATTATTTCTAAATGCATAGACGTTTCCGTTATAACGATGCACGCCTAAAATGCCACCACTACCAGGCACGGCGCTAATATCTTGACGATAAACATCAGTCGCAAGCTTTGTGTATTCTGCTTGCTGTAAAGGCGTTTCGGCCAATCCAGATATAGCAATACTGGTTGACGTAGCAACTACTACCGCTGACACTGATATATCCTCACCTAAAACAAACGCGCCGGTTAGCTTAGTAAAGATAATGTTGCCATCCGTCCGTGTTAGCACAACGCCAGTCGCGCCACTTGTAGCACCGACAATCACATCATTGACACTTACCGTACCAACAAAATTACATGCGATTGAGTAGAACAAGGCATCAGATGGTGAGGCATGACCATCGAAGCGCTCATAACCTGCAACACGGCGATAACCACCATCAATATCAATTTCAAAATTAAGAGAATCACGGCACATCCCATCTGGCGTTGATAGTGGCGGTGTAACTAGATTTAATCCACCCTTAAGCGCAAAGTAAGTGGTTAATACGGATGGTAAACTCATGATGCAATAGTTTCAGTGTAAGGGTTAGCTGAGGCCAGTTCATTGCTGACAACTGAGCCACCACTGCCCACTACTTGTGAATTGGCAGCATCTTTCTTGAGCAAAGGTTTTAATTTGTTGGTGAGCTCAGAATACGCATTAACAGTTGAGTTTCCTTTGCTTCCATTGATACTGTTACCAAGTGCATTAATGTCATTAGTGGCAGATTCTGCCACCTCAAGGTTTTTATACAGCGCACCAAACCCACCAAATGTTTCTGCTTGAACAAATCTTGATGGATCTGAAACGCGCATTGCATCAAGGTCTTTTTGTGTGTAATTCTCTGGCACATTGTATTGCCCTAGCCTTTTCACTGATCCTAGCAATCCACCTAAGCCGTTGTTGTATGATTCCATCTTCTTAGCCGCATCAGCCATCGCCTCTTCTTGCGTCTTGAACATACTGCCTTTAGTGGCAAATGAAGATTTTGGCGGCTCAATAGGCGCAACGTTTGCATAATCCCCTGCCCCATTTTTTATAGTATTTTGCGTGTACCCAAAATATTCATTGGTTGGTGGTGCAGGTAAAGCTGCTGGATTGTCTGATATTGAATAGCGCACTGTGGATTTGTTCGCCATCTGGTCTTTTAAAATGGCGTATCTATCGTTGTAGGCGCTTACCTTTTTTTTGTAGTCATCATCATTGTTAATTTGACGTGCAAGCCTGTCAGCTTTTTGTGACATATTGCGTGTTCTAAACGATGCACTATCACCAATCGTTTCTTCTACTTGGCGCTTGTTTGATGTTGAGATTCTTTCAAGCTCTGGCAGTGCTTGTAGCTTTGCAAATTCCGCATAATAAGCTGCCGCTGCCGCTTGTTGCGCTTTACGCTTTTGTGATGATGCGCCCATAATTATTCCTAAATAAGCGGTTCAGCCATTTGCACATCTGGCAATTGGTTAAGTTCTAATTTGCCCATGTAAAATGAAATGTTCTTTTGTGCGCGTGCAATGACTTCGCCTGCTGATTCATACAGCCCGTAAGATTCAAGCGCCTTCCAAACAATCAACTCATGAAACTGTGCTGGCATTTCAGGCTCATCTGCATCAATCAGTAATCTTTGCGGCGTTTTCCAATACTGGCCGCTGACAGTAAACACGCCATCTGGCTTAGGACCAATTAAGAGCTTTTGGTCTGGTGCTACTGCAAAACAAACTGGCGTGCCTGATGGCTGTGGTCCAGTGAGATATACGCTGCGATATTGACGATAAAGCAATTCGCCCAGCTCAAATTCATTAGAGATACCAACGCTAGTACGGAAAGACTTGATTGTGTCTGAATCCCATTGGCTAAATCGCTCAGTAATACCAGCTTCCAATGGGGTGTAGTCATACTTGTTTAGCGTAGTTTCAAACTCAAAGTCCGCACGCATCCAGTTCCAGTTTTGGCGACCAAGTTGGATCATGTTGTATGCACTATTAACCCATGCGACAATGCGACCCATTTCACCATTCTGGCTACTTACTGTTGCAGGGCCAACACCACTGATGCCAGCCTCTCGCCTTACCTCTTTGCATATCTCTAAGAACGTCATGGCTTAACTATGCTCGGCGTGTTGCACGTAGGTTGCGCAACCACTCAAGACCTTCGCGTGTATCTTGAATTACTGTAAATTGATATGGTGAAATGCTGTATGCTTTTTGGAATGATTCAAGCACACCTTCACTATTCACTTGCTCATGGTTTTTATATCGAACTTGGCGCGATGCGGAAGCAACGCCTAAATACTTACGTTTAATTGTCACCTCAACGCCGCGTGGAACCCATGGAATACCATTTGGCCCAGCGCCCACACTATTGATTGATAAGTAAACATACTTTTCTGCGTCTGCCGTGTTGCCTTCTTGAAACATTACGGTTACTGGCTCTTCAAGAAAGGCTAATTTTTTTGCTTTATCATCTAATCCGTGAATAGATTGAATTTCAATATCTTCACCAATTAGCTGTTTCTCACCCTTTTGAGAAAATTTAACGGTCTTTTCTGGGGCTACTTCTAACTCTTCTGATGCAATCGCATTGGATTTAATAACAGGTGCTGATTTAGCATCTGTTGGTTTACGTGCTGGTGTATTTTTGGTCACTCTGGCCATTGATGGGTTACTCCTGTGTGAGTTTGAAAACTAAGTGTTTAAACTAAGCATTAACGCACCCAAGATAACGCAATCCACCTGTGTCGCAATTTGATACAAAAAAGCCCCAATTAAGGGGCTTTTCTTCAAGTGTTAACTTATAGGTTAACTATGCGATTGCTTTGAAGTAGCAAGTCTTGCTTGCCAATACAAGTGCGAGTGTCGCATTTTGTAACACACGGAAACCGTTGTCAGTTAATGTAATGCCACCGTTACCGCCGGTAACTTCAAGTGTACGAGTACCAGCAGCTGCAGTTTTGATACAACTGTTAGCTGCCATTCCTTCATAAAACTCGCCACCAACACGATCAGTTGCGTTGATAAATTCAACGTATTTAGGTTTAAAGCCAACGTCAATTTCGATATAGTCAGTTGCAGTGATTGCAGTTGCATCGAATACTACTTTACCAACAGCTACCTGACCGTTTTGCTGTGATGGATTCAAGGTTACTGTACGCGCTATATTTTCAGCCATGATAATTCCTTCCTAATGAGTTAAGTAAACACCACAGCTTAAGCTGTAAGTGTTAATGCTGCTGGATTTGTAGTCGCAGCATAATTTGTGTCTGTTACGCCTGCATCCGCATCAAGCTTTGCAGTGATTGCAACAATACTTGCACGCAAAGCGGTGTTATCGGCTAAAACAGCTTCTAACAGCTCACGCTGTGCTTTTGCTTCACGCTTGTCTTTAAATGTGGAGGTTTGTTGTTTGATTGAGGCCATACCATTTCCTTTACTAATAAATTTAACAAAGGGGAATTCCACCCCTTTAGTTGATTAAGCTAGGTTAGGTGTACCAACTTCTAAAACAGCCATCCAGCCTTGGTTAAGCACTAATGAATCGTAGTAGAACTTAGAGCCTGCATAACCACGTTGGCCCAATGGGTCGGCTTTATCTGCAACACCAGGTGGAACCCATGTCGGTGTAATTGCATCAACGCCGCGCAACATCACATTGCCCCAAGCCTCTTCTGCCGCTACGATGCAAGGGTAAACGTCAATCAATGTGCCGTTAGTTGAGGCTAAGCCTGTTGCACCAATTGCCGCACCTGCATCGATGTACGGCGCAAGTTCTGGTGATGTAACAAAGCGGAAGTTTTCAGCAGAACCGATTTCACCTTCTGAAATGGTTTTACGACTGCCGTAATCTGCCACTGGCACAAAGCCTGGCAAATCACGAATAGCAGGGTCCATATCAGTATGGCAATAAACCACGTATGAAGCCTCAACTGATGAAGTGCCATAGCCTGGGCTTGCATCTAAAATGCTTGTGATTTGTTTTGCATGGTTAGATTTTAAGCCTTTAGTAACACGGCGAATTAAGTTAAGACTTAATGTTTCATCCACTGTATCTGTGCTTGAACCACCAGCGTAGTATTTGTTGGTACCAGCCTTTAATGCACCGAAGCAAACCATTTCACGAATCAAACCAATCGTTTCACCGATTTGTTTTTTCATGTCGCCAGCAACGTCATCTTCGTACAAGTCAAATGTCTTGTCTGTGATTGAATACAATACGCCGTATTGTTCAACTACTGCAGTTACATCGGTGTAAGCCATCGTGCGTGCAGTTGGTGTTACACCTTCGTTAAGTTTGTAGCCATCAGCGAAAGTGCCTACATTTGAACCATTGATCCAAACGTTATCAACGCCGCCTGGTGGCAATGCACGGCGATAAACAACAGTATCGCTTGAGTTTTTAGGCATCTTTTTTTGTAAGCCTGTTTTGCATAATACTTCCATTGGCATGGCGTGTTTAAGAATATCGCCTTTAAGTTTGCCAATACGTGCTGCTTGTGTGGTCATTGTTTGAATAGCCATGATATTTCCTTTTTATTTTTTAAACGCCGCATTAAAACCGTCTAACTCGCTCATTGCTTGCGGCTTTATTGCTGCTTGTGTACCTTTAGGTGTAATGGCACGTTGTAAACGCTCTTTGCGTTCTTGCGCACCGCTATTTTTTGTGGCGTGCCAACTCTTAAACTCAGAAAGCTTTTCACCGATATACATTGCATCCCAGCTATCATCTAACTTTGTACGCTCATCATCTGGTAGCGTTTGCTTCCAAACTTTGTAATCGTCCGAAGTCAGTAACTGCGGTGCGTCTTTGTGCTGGATCAGCAACAAATTCTTTTGCATATCCTTACTTAACTCTTCACGCACTTGCGCTACACGGCTTTCAAATACATCGTTAGATTGATTCGTATCTGCCGTGCCAAAGCTATTAAAATCTTCTGCCAATATCTCTGCAATTTCTGGGAACTCTTCACTCAATCGTTTGAAGTTTGCGCCACTAAAATTCATCTTGGCTTGTTGCTGATTTTGCCCATTCTTTTGCAATTCAAGTAATACGCGATTTATCTCACCAATTTTGCCGTGCACCTTACGAATTTCAGCAGTTGTCATCTGCTCAACTTCTTCGATCTTTGGCATCTTGGCTAACATTGCTGTTAGTTGCTCTGGTGTTAAACCTACTTGTTGCTCAATTGGCGCATCATCAACTGCCTTAACTTCATCTTGTGTAGCGTCATCAGCATTGCTTACCTCTGCTTCTTCTGTGCTTGTTTCATCAGTAGGGGCTTCATCAGCGCGTACTTCATTATTCAAACTTGCAGAAAATGCAGCAGATTCCTCTGCCTGTGCTACCTCATGCGCGGTTGCTTGCGCTTCAAGGTCGGTTGCTTCATCAATTGCTTGCGTTCCATCTAATTGCATTTAAAACTCCTCATTACTCAAAAGGGGGTGATTCCTCAACGCCTCTTGCCAAACTCGGCGGTGGATTTTCCAGCGCCAAAAAACTTTTAATCTCTAAAATTCTGCCTCGCATTTTTGCTGTTTGAACTGCATCTGCATCACCATCGTTTTGCTTTCTGCATGTTTCTAATCTAGCTTCTAAATGCGTTTTGATTTTCGCCCAAAGTGCAGTCTGCTTTTCAGCAGCGTTTAGCAGTAACTTATTCGACATGTGCTTACTTTATTCTTGTCCACCTGTGTCAAAGGGGCTTTTTCCATCTTTTAATCTTTGAATTGCATGATTCACAGCTTTATCCATAATTGGCTTAGGAATGTCGCTAGGCTTAGGCTCATTCTCTAAAAGATATTTAATTTCTTCTTGGTCTAGCGTTGGCACCAGTAAAGGTATTTCCATTTCGCCTGCACCAAAATCAACCCCAACAGATATTTCTGTAGATACTTTTCCATCAGGCCTTTGAAGCACACCCAAAAATCCAGAACCTTTTTTTGTTCCGTCATTTCTGTTACCAAACTCATTTAATAAGCCAGCCACTACAATCCACTTCCTAACTGCTGTTTAATGATGATTTCCTGATTTTGCAAATCTTTCTTGGTGCGCTCTTTCATGGCAGTATCAGCCAATTGCGCCTTAATCTGTTGAATAGACAAATTGCGCTTGTCGGCAAGCTCCATCAACTTAGTGTCATATGCCATCTTCGCTAGTAATTCACGGCTTGCACGTTCTTCGCGTGCATCCTGCAAATCAATCTCACGCTGCGTCATCTTCTCTTGCGTGTTAGCTTGAGATACTTGCACCATGCCTTCTGTACGGATCTTGGTTGCTTCAATCGTTGCTTGTGCGGTAATTGCGCGAGGGTCTTGTGGTGGATTCGCCGCGGCCTGCTCTGCCATTTTTGCCAGCTCATCTTCGGTATACATAAACAATTTAGGATTCAATCGCTGCGACTTAAAGTATTCTTGCACCCACTTTTTGGGGTCAATACCAAATTGAGGGTTAGCAACCATCTCGCCCATTTGTGCAATGTTCTGGTTTTGAATATCACGCTCAACCAGGGCGCTAGAGCCTTTGGCAATTATTTTGTAATCGCCCTTTTCGCTCTCTGGCACTTCTGGGTCTAAGATCAACCACTCGTAATAGCGTGAAATATGCGGCTCTGTTACTTTGTCATCATAGGTTCGTGCAATGCGGCGCATGACCGTTGATGCATTGTTGTTTAGCATCTGCATACCGCCAACTGTTTCAGGTGCGGCACCTTGTTGGCCTTGCAATAACATTGGCAAGCCTGTGACATCCTCAGCCATCTTGATTGCGAACTCAACGATGTTAAATAACTGGTCTTGCATAGCAGGAATGTTGATTGCTGCGAATGCTTCATTCACTGGACCAACTGCATCTTCAACCATGTACCAAAGCTTACGTGGTGTAATTTGCCAAACACCATCAGCAGGCTCAATAATGCCTCTGCGCATGACAATCTGCGGACCACTCATTAAGCCTGCGTTATCCATCACATTACGCACCGCAGCATTCAACATGCGCTGTGGCGTTCTAATTTGTCTTGATACGCCGATACCAGCCCAGTAGCCATCACGCTCTTGCCAGTTCATCACGTCATAAGGGAATGCACCGCTATCAAGTGGATTAATTGCCGCCTTTACTACACGGTCATTAATCATCACCACGATTGCTGGCACGCTATCATCACCTTCACATGGGCACCCTGCGGCTTCCATATCCTCTGGTGAAATAAAGCCTGTGTAATACCAAATCTCGTATTGGCTCTTATTGTCCAAGTTAAGTGATTGACGTTCTGCGTCTTTCTCTTCTAGGTTCTTTTTCTGCGGACCTTCTTCAATACACATTTCCAACATTTCTTTAATGTATGAAGGGTCTTGTTTCAAATCATCCATGCCACGAATAGTGATACGGTCTTTCTCAAAGACAAACGAACCATTGTGAATATCATTGCCGCATGAAGGGTCTGGGTATAAATCCCAACAATCAATTGAGCGTGATTCTGGGTAGATTTCCATCTTGCGAACAATAGAAGTTAAGCCGCCTTCTTTGCTAATTGATCCAACGGTTCTAGCGACTGGGTACGGACCTTTAATCACTCCGGTACCTAACCTTGCGCAACTTTCAATCACCTTGCGTGTTTCGTGGTTAAAGCGAGATTCTTTTAACCAATCATCAATGCGTGTTTCAGCATCCTTAGCGGCAAGTCGTGCAACCTCAAGTATTTGTTCGGCATGTTCGCCTACGGTCATTTGCTTTGGATTGCCTGCATCATCTGAACTCATAACAGGCTGGCCGTTAGGTGCAACTAATGGCTCTTTGCTTTTGTTATTCTTTAGCAAGCTTGGGATTGGTGTAGGTTCTATTGCCCAGTTCTGATCATCAGTAGGTAATAACATATCAGCCACCTTTGCGGCAGCTGCATCAACGTATGATCGAGTAATGTTTAAGAAAATGCGTGAACGTGTTGCTTTTTTTTTATCCTTGTCGGCTCCGCCTTCTGGTGATAAAGGCTTGCCACGGTTACGATACAGGTCGCGGTTAGCGTCATCTATCCCCTCGTAGTGATCTTCATCCTCGCGCCAATCCTCTTCAATGCCAGATAGTTGACGCGCCTGAATAGCTTCTTCGCGCTTTTTAACTAAGACTGTGCTTAAAGATTGCAGCCTAGAGATACGTTCTTCGTAGGCTTTCTGCTCTTCAAGCTTTTGCGCCTCTTCATCAATCTGCGCCGTTAATTCAACGTTGTTCATGGATGTTATTACTCTTCCATGTCCATCATCATGCCGCTTTTAATTGGCTCTTTTACGCTTGCATTAAATGCCGCTTCTTCAACTTCTGGTGGAGGCTCATCACCTAGTAAAATACGCTCAGCTACATCAACACCTGCTTCAAAAGTTTCTACTGGCTCAAAGTCTTGAGTGTCAATCGTAGCTGGATCAACTTCACCAACTGTCATTTGGCCTTCATCGGATAACATAATAACTACTGCGAATGGCATGATAAACACTCCGTAAACTAATTTAATTTACAGAAAAGATAACAGTGTCCATGTGTGTGACAGGCGTAAAAAAGCCCACGGCTTAGGTGGGCTTGGTGTTAACCTTTATTCAATGTGGACTTTAGGCATTAACCTTTACCATATCCTTGCCATTCCAAACTAAAGTCACACGATTAGTTACCTTGCCGCAGTGAACACAAGTATGCGTTCGATCATACTTAGTGACGATTTGAGCATTAATAGATGGCATCCATTTATCTTCTATGCGTATTGAGTGAAATCCTAAGTTACAAATAAATTTTCTAATCATTGCACAGTCCTTTTATAAATTGTCATATCAATACCCAACTTCGCTATCAAGTACACCAAATCCAGATGAAGGAGCAGTCCGTTTAGGTGTGTTTACTTTGGCGTGGCGTAGCATCATGACCGCATATCTAACCGCACTCAAAATATCATCAAACTCTTTAACTATTTTACCATCCTTGCGATGATATAAGCGGTACTCTTCAAAGTAACCGTCCAAATGTGCGAACACTTTAAACCGCCCTGTTTGCATACGGTCTAATATTTCAAGCACACCTGCCTCAACGCCATTACCGCCGGTGCCTTCTTCTTCACCTTTTTGTGGTGGATGAGTTGCTTTATCCTTAAGCATATTCACGCCTAAGTTACGGTACTGTTGTGCAATGGCTTCGCCAGAACCTTTGTCGTGCTGCAATCCATCATGAGGCCATGCAACAGGAATCCATTTACCCCTTGCGTTGATTGAAACAGAATGCACGGCTGGCGTTTGCTCACTCAATCTGTGAATGTCATATACATAAACAATGTCTGCATCTCTATCCCATGCAATCCAACCTGCTGCAGTCGGGTGATCCCAACCGAAGTCCAAACCTGCAATGCGTGGCCAGTGTGCAGGGATTGAGAAAGGCTGCACTTTAATCAACTCTTCATCTATTGTAAAAATACGTCCTGAACCTAGCACTGGAATCCCCCTTGATCGTGCATCACGTAGATGCGATGGTGTCGAATCTAACAATTCTCTTTTAGTTTTCTCGCTGAGGTGAGGTACATCGTCAATTCCACCCTGCCATAACAAGGTACTTCGATTCAGAAACTTTAGGCATCTGATCCCCCTGATATGGCAAGGCGTGTTTGGCCTGCTCCATTCATGTAGTTGGCTTTCATTATTTAAGCTTCATTCCCTTTGGTATGAACTGCATTACTGTATCTGTCATGCCTTCTAGTGGTGTAAATGTCATGTAAATTAAACCTTCTGTTGTTGCTGTTCTTATCAAGCATTCGCCATATATATCCATTGGCGGCTCTTCGTCCAACCAAATGCCATCTTGTTCAGTGCCTTCAAAAGCACCCCTGCCTTGTTGATATGATTTAAGGCCAAGCAAAGAGAAGCCTCCATTAACATGTTTAATCTCTACCTTATCAATCAAATCACTAACGCCTTGCTTCCAGCTAATATCACCGATGCATTCACCTGGTATTAATCCAGTGCCGCTTAATCGCTTAGTTGACCCACTGCCTTGCACCTTGCCAAATAACTTAGCTTGCACAATGTCGCGTGTAGTTTCATTCGTCTTACCAGCCGCCCAAAAGCTAACTGGCGCATCCCACATCGCACCATTCCACCATGGAGGATATAACCCTGTTAAATGCAATGCCGTTTCATAACCTCCTGCGCCTTCTGTCTTACCGATACGATTTGCCGCCATAAAACAACGCTCTCTGTATATGTCGCCAGCCTCGAAAAACTCCATGTGCTTAGGATATAACTCACGGCGCAATGGGCCTTCTTCTGGGTAATATGTATAAAGTTTTCTTCTACTTAGCCTTCGTAGCTGCTCTTGCTGAATTTTTAGCGCTTCCAATTGCAGCTTGCGCAGCTCTGAGGGCTTCTTGGTTAGCGTTGTATCGCTGTTCAAGTTCATCGTCATTTAACCTTTCAAAATCACCAGGGGAGCCAGTTTCTTTGCGCTCAATGAACATTCCTAGATGCTTAGCAACATTCTCTAGCGCAGAACTCTGGTCAATCATCTTTATTTCAAGACCTTCTTTAGTGACCTTAACCCCTGCATAAAGCATTGCTGTTTGTTCATCAATGGTGCGTGTGTCATGTGGCGTGACTTCACCAGTGCCGCGACCAAAACATTTAGGACACTGTGCATGTGGAGTATGTGTTGGGTTAAATCCATAGCCACCGCCATTGTCTGGTATAACATGCACCTCATCTGGATTTGCTTCGGCATAGTTCACAGCTTCTGCATAGGCTGATGTAAATTCATCTTCATCAATCCATTGATACAAATGTGATTTACCATAGCAATAACGGCAAGCGCAGCGCCTATACTCAATTAGCTTGCGCGGATCTGCTGTTGCAATCTTCCACCAGCGATCAAGCACCATGTCTTGAGTGATTTCAGTACGTTTTGAGCGCTCATCTATTCGCATGGCGATATATTCAGAAACCTTAACATTGCTTAACAATCTTGAAGCCTGAACTTCTGCCGTCTTTTCTGAATACCCACAACGAATAGCAGCCTGCTTACCATTAAGATCAACAAGGTACTCATCACCAAATCTAATTTGTTTTTCATTTAAACTCAAAGCATCACTCCTGCATTGCTTGCCTGCAGCGCTGCACTGTTTCAATAGTTGTGTTTAATACATATTCAGCAGACAATTCTATTTTTTTAGGCGTAAGCTCTGCCATTACATACCATCCCGATAATTCTTAGCAGGAATCCTGCCTGCTTGTTCTTTTTTAATCTGGCAACCGCCCAAAAAAGAATTTTCATAAGCAAAGTTACCGCCTTTCCACTCTTCGCTACATTTTTTATTACCTTCCAAATACGTAGCAATACAGCCAAATAAAATAAGCACCGCAATAATTAATATTGAGCGAATCATTTCTATAATTATGTTCATATCAACTTTTCTTTCTCATCGTTTAAAACAGATTTTTATAAGTCATTTGGCTTTAATCATCCTCACAAACATGAACACGCGCTTTTACTGTTGATGGTATCGGCACTACTTGGCTAAATATCCCAATGTTATAAATCACTGGCACTTGTTTCTTTCGGTACAAATGCGTCACTCTGTTTCTTTTCTTGTAATCTACCCACTCAACTTTCTTGCACTCTATTGAATCCAATCGCTCTACCGCTATTTGTAGGAGCTTTACCGCCTGGTGAAAGTTAATGCCAACGTTCTTACTAATCTCTGCCGCTGATTGCCACTCATTACTTAACGAGCCGTCTAGTAAAACAATGTTTTCTAGCTTTCTCTGTCTGCGTGATTTTTTAGAGAAGAACGATTTATAGCGAACTACAATCGTTCCCAAGTCATCCCATAAAGGGTATTTAAAGTTGTCGTAAATTACGCGCATTGCTACCCTGCTTTAACTTCTTCCAGTTTCTGCATCTTGACTATATCTGCCACCATCTGATGCGCAGGTGATTTGTCGTCAATGACAGGGTGAAATTTAACTTCTATCTCTACCTCGCCGTTTGGTAGGTCTTTAATCTTTACTAATGCTTCTGCCATTTCATTCCCCTTCGTTAAAAAATTTATTACAACAATCCCATGGTTGAAGCAATATGCACCTTGCCGGTCCTAGTTGGCACTCTTGGTACATGTTGCATTTTTACTGTCATCACGCCGTTCACATACTTTGGCTTATCTTCTGGCTCATCTTTTTTCATGCGCAAATCTTTAACATCTGGCTCTCTTAAACTGCCTTGGTCATACAAAGGCTCAACTGTTCTATACAGCATCAATCGCTGGCTTTCTTGTCCTGATATTTCTTCAAGGTACCCTGCATCACGTAAGAATCTAAAGTGAGCATAAAATGCGTTATCTGATTGCAGACCTATTAACAGTCTTACTTCTGAGCCTTTCTTTGCACTGGCGCAAACATCTAAAATCTTCTGCCTAATCTCTGCTGTACTTAAGTTGGTTACTTGGCCTGCTTTAATGTACTTACTTTTTCTCAGTTCGTTTTTTACGCCTGATAAGCGCTTAACAAAGTTAACCTCACGATCAGTGAGTTCTGTTTTGAGTGATTGATATAAATTGCACCATCTTCCGTTTTTGCTTGTGCCACGCGAAATAGTCATTAATCCTTGCGATACGAATAGATTGCACATCTGATTTAGTTTGATGTAATCAGATTGGTGTTCTGATTTATCTTTTGCACCTGATGGCTCTTCAAACATTCTTAGCACTTTTTCATATTTTTGCTTTTCGTTCATGCTGCTAACCTTTCTTGTTCTTTTTTTGCTTCTTTAATCATTGATTTAAACTTTGCGATCAATTCTTTACACTCATCTACGGTGTAGCGGTGGATTTCGTTGTAGTTCTCTATAAATTCAAATCGCTCCATGCCTATTTTCTTTATCAGTCGTGGGCGGTAATAGAATGTATTGCTGCTTAAATGCACATTGCAGTTGTTGCTACATTGCTTGTGTATGTTGTCTAGGTGAAATCTCAACTGTGGTGCGGCCTTCACAGTGCGGTAATGCCCTGCATCGTATTTAATGTTTGGGTTAGTCGTTCCGCAACTGATACAAGGCTCGTAAAAATCTCTTAACTTCACATACTGGTTACAGTAGCGCTCTACAATCTTTAACCACTTTGATAGCGGCCTAATCTCTACAAGCTTCTGCTTAGTTTCTTTCCGTACTCGCTTGGCCTCACTCGCCTCACGTTTAATGCGTAGGCTTTTGGCGTGATCCGCAGCGCATTGCCAATCACATACCGATTGCATCTGCTTCTCTGGCTGAAAGTATTTTTTGCAGGCTTTGCAGCGTTTCTTCTTAGGTGGTTTGATTGGTTTAATCATGCAAACCTCAACATCTTCTCTACTACGTTATTCACCTCTTCGCGCCCTGCGTATGTGCTTAAAACATCAGCAAGCAATACATCAAGGCAACGGTTATAAACTTCTTCAAAGTCTGGTTGCTCCATCCTTGCAAAGCTGATTGACTTAGGTTCTAACCTTAAACGACCATCTAGCCCGAATGTCTGCTCATAAAACCCTGCGGCAATCAGTACATCAGCGCGGAATATTTCAAAGTTCTTTTGCACTTCGCGGCCTTTGTAGCTTTTATGCTTGCGCTGTGGCTCCCATGCATCAAAGCCTAGGTTCAACATTGCGAAAAACTTGCGATGATGGCGGCTATTGCGTGGTAACTTTGCCTCGATAGAACACAACTCACCCTCTTCAAGTCTGCTTAAGCGTGTCTTGAAGTTTTTGTAAGCAACCTGATCGGCTTCACTCATTCCGCGAAGTGAGCCGTCTGGTTGTTTTACTAGGGTGATGGTTGCCATTAGTCAGTACACCCACAATCCGCAAGCTCAACATCCTCGTAACCGTAAAAGTCACCTTGGCTTACTGCCATTTGTTTAATTTCAAAGTAGCTAGGCCTATCTTTTCTAAACTTACCTGTCTTTGCGATAAGTTCTTTTTCAGAAAATGGCCTTGATTCTTGCTCGATCCACCAGTCTGCTAGGCTTGGCGCTTCACTTACCAATGAGAGCGTTTGTCCTGCGCCTTTTAAAAAGCACAAATCACAATTGCCGTGCATAGTTTTGCCGTTCATGTTTGGCAAGTTGAGATCAAACGGCTGACCTTTCCAAAACTTTCCAACATCTGCGGCCGTTATTCCGATGCTTGCCAATGGTGCGTATCGTTCAAATGGTTCTGATGATGGGATTGATAACTTAGCCACACGGCTTGGCTCGTCCGATCTAAAACCAATGGCAACATCCCAGTTCTTCCAGCCAAGAACTTGTTGTGCATATAGCTTCATTACGCGAATTTTTAATTCAATCGTGCAAAATCGCATTGTTGGATTAGGCAGATAGTTCTTATGCGTAATGAGGTCGGCAAACGGCTCGCCATTTCTGCTTGCTGTTTCGTAAGTCACTTCACGCCAGCGCTTTTGTGGCTCTTCGTGTGATTGATACTCAAGCCATACAATCGGCACATTCCAGCGTTTTGAACACTCATTAACAAAGTCCAATGTTTGCGGCATTTCTTTACCTGTGTTTGCAAATACAACCTTTACAAAATCAGGTAATACTCGATCATGAGCATCAAGCAACATATCAAGCATCATTCCGCTAGTGCGGCCACCGCTAAAACTAAGCATAGTTGGTGATGTTATTACTAAGCCCATACCTACCACTCAACCTTTGCAGGCTCTTCATCAGTACCCTTGCTCTCGTAATTAGGGCAATCGGCAGCAACCCAAAAATCACGGTAGCCAACGCCATAGCCATTCGGTAAGAACCGTTTGCACTTCTCTCGATGCTGGCAAATGTGCGTTTGCACTGGTGATTCACCGCGGCAAAACTCGTATGAACTTGTTGGTGTTGGCTTACTCATGATTAACCTAAATCCGATACAGAATCAGCAGCCGTTTTAACTACGCCAATGGTTTCAGGAATTGGAAAGCCAGTTTGCTTGCGAGCGCCTTCGTGTAGCGATTGCTTAAGCAAATAGCCTTCAAGCGCCCAAATCTTTTCGCGTGCATTTTGGTAAGCGATTTTTTTACCAATTTCTGCATCAAAGTTTGCAGCACTTACGCATGCGCTCTCACCGGTTACTTGTGTTCCGTTTTTAAGTTCCAATGCGCACACTGTTAGCGTTGTGCCTTCTGGTTGCCAATAACGATCTTTTACAATCACGCTATCAATAAGATCAGGTGTTAAACGAGGTGCATTTAAACCTTTAGTTTGAATTTCTTGCTCAATTTGTTGTTCGCTCATAATCATCATCCTTGTTTAAAAAGTTGTTTAATCTCAGCTCTTGATTGAGCTGCAGTCTTTACTGCCTTCACTTCACTCTCACCACTTGCTTTCACTTCACCTGTAAATGTCTGAGTTCCATTTGTGGCCCGGTAAGTAAAACTAAATCCAGCATCACGCATTTCTTTGATGAATTGATTGCAGGTTTTCTCGATCATGCCGCCTGCTCTTTTTGCATACTCTCAATCAGTTCTATGCGAGAACCAATCCAAGCCATTACAGTTTTACAAAGAGATATGAATTGTTCATCCGTTAAATCTCGCTTTGCTAAGTTCACTTCTTTTGATAGCCATTGCAGATTTTCAATTGCATCTAAACCACCTTTTGCTTTTGGCAATTTATGGTCAAGTTGAGCTGTTCTATCAAGCCTTAATCCACTAAGCGCACATAATCCCTTTTGGCTTTTCCATAAAGATGCAATTTGTTTTGTAGTAGCTTTGTTTTCGCCTTTCAATTTCATTGCCTTAACCCAAAAGAATCTTTTACTTGCGTATTCACGCATTTTCTCCCTAGCTTTTTCTGGGTTTTTTGCTCTTAAAGAATTTTGATAATTTCTAATTGCTTGTGGGTTTTCTTCACGAACTTTCTTCATGTGCAATCTTTTTCTTTCTCGCGTTACTTCACCGCCTTCTTTATAGAGTTTTCTTTGATATTCTCTTTCGCAATTTTTGCACTTTCCAATTCGATAACCTTTTTTATGAAAACGAAATTCAATAAGGGGTTTTTCTACTAAACACTCTTTGCAGATATACATAAATCCTCCACCAATTGAATCCTAGTTCCCAACCAAAACATCACAGGCACTGCCATCGAGTTACCCAACGCCTTGTAACGTGCTGAATCACTTGCGCCTGGTATGTTCGTAAAATCATCGCTAAATCCTTGAAGGCGCTCACACTCTATTGGCATGAGGCGGCGCACTTGCATCTTGTGAAATAGTTGCTGGTCTGCACCTGTTGATAGAGTAAATGCTGAATCTTCTGCGCCTAAATAACCTTTGCCGCCGCCTTCACATCCACCTCTGACTTTAAAAGTCAGAGGTGCTGCAACGTGCTGAAACAAGACATTCTCGCCTCCGTTATTTCTACCTTGGGCAAAAGCAATGTCTGATACGCATGGATCTTGAGTGCCGTGGACTACATGAGAAACCGTATGAACATTGTCAAAGTGACCTCCGTGCATCGGTATTAGATTTGATGTTTCTGGGTCCTGATTCTGGCAACCAGCGCCCCTCGCTGTTAGGCATTTGGCTACTTGGTACGAACAACCCCCCCCCCCATTGATGTGCTGGTTTTCTAACCCTTGCTTAGTACCAAATGAGGCATTTAAAGTAGGTGCAACTTGAGCAGGCCATGTGACACAAAAATCTAATTCGTTAGCGTTTCCTGCTGGTCTGTTGAGGCCGCCACCGTTTGAAGTGAGTGTTCCAGCAATTTCGGTAACTTCTTCCCTCTTTTCTCTGCTCGGCGCAGAATTCCCCTGCAAGCTGTCGCGCTCAAAAAGTACCGCTGCGGCACTTCCGAAGTCACCAAGACATCCGACAACGAACACACGTCTGCGGCGCTGTGGCACTCCAAAATATTGAGCGTCAAGAACCCTGTAGGCGAACCCATACCCGAGTTCCCCCAACATAGCGAGGAAGCTTCCGAAATCCCTTCCACCGTTACTGGACAAGACACCTGGTACGTTTTCCCAAACCAACCATTTGGGCTGTAGTCGTTTAGCAAGCGCACCAAACTCAAGCATGAGGTTTCCTCGTGGGTCATTAAGGCCTGCTCTAAGTCCTGCAACCGAGAATGATTGGCATGGTGTTCCTCCAACAAGAAGCTCAATTGGCTCATAATCATCTTTCTGAATAGTCGTAAAGTCGCCATGTAACGGCACGTTTGGATAGTGGTGCGCCAATACCTCGCGTGGGAATTTTTCAATTTCACTGAAAAAAGAAGGCTTCCAACCTAACGGATGCCATGCGGCAGTAGCAGCTTCAATGCCTGAACATACAGAACCGTAAATCATGCCGTCATCGCCTCAACTTCTTTTGCAAGCTTCAATGAAATATCTGGGTAAGCTTTCGGATTAGCTAAGATTGGTTTAATCCATGCGCGGTAATCAGTGCGACTTTTTGCCGTCATTGATGTTGATATTTCAGTCATGCGCTCATGGTTCTTTTGCAACTCTTCTTGCGTAAACTGCCTGCCAATTGCCTTGGTCATTTCACTTGGTGTACTGGCTTTACATAACTGCACAAACTCTGGCAATGTTGGGGGAAATCTCAAGTGATCAGCGCAATAATCAACGGCTTTAAATACCGCTTTTGAACTCATGCCAGATAGCTTCAATTGCCATTCCGCTTTCACAGAATCAACTGGCACGTCCGACCACATATCAATCCAATGCTTGCCGTAGAAACTAGCCATGCGCAGAAATAAGCGGTCTATCGGGTTCTGTTGTGTAGTCTGATACATCGATGATTCTTGGCTGGTTGTCTGCATTTGTAATATCTCCGAACATGGCTTTAGCCGTTGCACTGCGTTTATCGTGAATTGATTGAGTTTTCTGTGGTGCGGTTGGTAGTGCGCCTTTTGATACGTTTCTAATCCAATTGCGCCAAGTAGCCTCCCAATCAGCTTTTTTAGATTTGGCTTGATTTGAGTTTGCTATCCAATGGTCTTTAAACTTTTCGGCTTCTTTTCTAATCAAGTCTGCAGTAAGGTCTGGTCTTTCAGATAAAGCCCATTCCCCCCATGCTTTTGGCAGCAACCAATTTGGATCAAGTGCTTTCCCTTTTTGCTTGGGTGCGGAATTTATTTCCGCACAAGAATTACTGTTACTGTTACTGTTACTGTTACTGTTACTGTTACTGTTACTGGTTAACGAAGGGTTGTTTAACGGTTCGTTAACTGTTTCAGTTTTCGTGTAATCCAAACCCAAAAAATATGCGTTAAGCCTCATGTATTCTTGCTTCCAGCTACATTCGTCAGGAATTGATTGTGCAATTTTTGCCGCACTCTTGAATTGATTTGGGTTCTCTGGTTTGTTCCACTCAAAATGTTTAACAATCCATACCCATTTGGTGGTTTCGCAACGGTTAGCAAAGCCCTTATTTAACAGTTCATTAAGGGTTGAATTAACCCTTTCAGAACCCCATTGCAAGTCATCGCAAACATACCCATCAGGCAATCTAAATGCGCCTGATATTGTTCCGTGTGGGCATGTAAGTAGGTACATCGCAAGCGACCTTGCATCTTCACTCATGGTCCTTGTTGTCTGGCTAGTCCAAAACGATGTATGAACCTTTCCATAATCGCGCATTATTTATTACTCCTTATGCCGCCATGCACTGGCGTTCCCTTATGAAATATAGAAGCGCTGGCGTGACTGAACGCATAAGGAAAATTCAGTCTGGATGCCTCCATTGCCAGCGCGTAAACCATTAAACTGCCGCCTTATTGACGATCAGCTGATACTCAAACAAGCCATTCCCTTTGTGCTTTTTGTTAACCGTGTGCGAACCAAAGCGTTCTTTACGCATGTGTCTTAACTGCGCAGATATGCTTGATTCGTGGTGACCTGTTAACGCCGCTATTTTGCTAAGTGAGCGAAACTCACCATCTGCCATTAGATTGAATATGTCGATGTACTGATTGGTTAAGCGTGCGCTATCGCGGTCATGCTTGTAATCAGCACCGTTGAATCTTGAGGTTTTAGAGATTGAATTAATCATTCCCTATTGCCCCCCTATTCCTGCAATGAGATTCAAACGGTTTTGCTGTAACCTTTGAATTGTGTCTAATCCATGTGCATCAATAAGGGCTTTCATGCGTAGGTATTCAACTAACGAACCAAAACCAGCTTCACGCGCTTTGCGGTGTAAAATTTCCAGTGTTTCCTCTGGAATGCGCACCTTTGGGATTTCAGCAGTGCATTTACCTAGAATGCAGGCTTCGCTTGAGCGACTAAATGAAATACCTTTTGTCATATACAAAACCTCTCAACCAACTGTTTTAGTAATTTTTTTGCATGGGATTTATGCGGCGGTTCTTATAAAAGCCCAGTCAACATTAGGCGACAAATCTTCAACCAATACGGCTCTGTTCGATTCGCGCTCAATGTTCACCACAAGCTCAGATTTAAAGGTGGTTCCTTCTGAAATTGCTTTGCGCAAATAACCGATAGTTGTGCCGCACCTGATAGCAAAATTATCTTGCTCAGCGGTGGTAAGTGAATTGAGAAATTCGCGTAATTTGTCCATAAACGAAACATTACCAAATAGTAATTTAATTTGCAAGAATTATTTACCTTTTGGTGTTTTACTAAATGGTAAATAACAGTTAAATTAAAATTTATGGATAACCGAAGCCAAACAGCCGATAAAAGACGTGAGAACTTACGCAGATGGATTGATGAAAGATGCGAGGGGTCTCAGGCAAAATTCGTTGATGTAACAGGCATCAATCAAGGGGAGTTGTCAGGCTTATTGCGTGATAAGTCATTTGGTGAGAAAAAAGCAAGAAGCTTAGAATTGAGTGCAGGAATGCCTCAATTTTATTTGGATGGCATCATTGCAAATGAATTTACAAGTAAAGAATTGCCGCCGAATAGTTACAAAGTAGAAGCAAGCTTGTCTTACCCTCCTGTTTACGGAAAAGCTATGGGCGGTTTACCAGATAGATTATTTACAGATGAAGGCCGTTTATGTAATGGTCATGATGAGTATGGTGAAGTGTATTCAAGTGATAAGAATGCATTTATCACTAGGGTTGATGGAAACTCAATGATTCCTAAATACCATCATGGCGGCTATGCGTTGGTTGAGCCTGACACTGAACCAGAGCTTGAAGATGATGTATTGATTAAACTAACTACAGGCCAGGTGATGCTTAAGAAATTAATATCACGCAGAGGTGGTGTAGTGCTATCGAGTTATGGTGACCCAGTTATTTATACGTTTACACCTGATCAGATTGTTTGGATGTATTACGTTGCTTATCCAGTGCCGGCTAGAAAAATTAAGAATAGGGTTTAATGTGAGCAATTCATTACATGTTTTAGACATTGCAGAGATTGTTTTAAAAGATGGCAATAAGCCTATGCACGTTAATGAAATAGCAATGACTGCTGCAAATAAAGGGTTGATAGTAAATTTAACTCTTGAGGAATTTACAAAGAAGTTAAATTCATCTTTGCTTGCAAATACAAAAACAGAAAAACCAAAATTTACAAGAGTAAAAAGCGCAAAAGGAGTTTATAGGAAAGGTTTTTATCGCCTTAAAAGAATTATTAAGCAGCCAGACTTATTTCCTACACCTGAGCCTACTCAATCAGAAGATACAGGGTATATTGGCAAAGCTGGCGAAATGGCAGTAATGGCGGAGCTTTTGTTTAGAAACTTTAACGTTTCCATGATGATGGTTGATAAAGGGATAGACATTGTTGCAGCAAACGATGTTGGAAAGTATTTTCATATACAAGTAAAAACAACTGGCGGTAGAGATGGGTATTACTTGTTTACAATTAAAAGAAAAGCATTTGACGCAAATAATGCGGGTAACACTTTTTACATTTTTGTAATTAGAAACCCAAACAAATCTGATTTTTTAATTTTGCCAAACGCAATACTAGCAAGCTATATAGCACTTGATGTTGTTAGAGGTTCAGAATCACTCAGCTTAAAAGTTACTTACGACAGCAAAACAAAGAAATATACGCTAAACGGCAGGGTTGATATTACAGTTCACGTCAATAAGTTCGCACAAATAAACTAAAACAGCAACGCTAACTTAAATCAATATAAAATGAATTGCACTGGAATAATGTTTGATGACGCTTCTTTGCAAGACGCACAAAGCGTGGAAGATGTACAACCTAGATACGGAAAATATGAATAGAAATCATAAAATAAAGGCGCCATCTAATGACATTTAATACTATTTTAAAAAATGGATTCCCTCCTAGATTAATGGTAGTAGTTATTATTTTAGCATTGGTATTTCCTCCGTACTTAAATTATGTTGGCCCTAATACTTTGTACCATTTTGGCTATGGGTTCATCTTTAACTTACCAGAGTTTGATAATGGTTCTGATGCCTTTGTTTACATAGAGATGGTTTTATTAGAAATATTTGTATTGGTGCTTTCATCGTATTTCTATGGCTTGCATGTAATCACAAAAAATAACAAGCTTAAAGATGAGTTTGAAAAAATAATAGATGAAGAACTAAAGCCAAGAAGAGTACATATTTCACCAAGCCAAATAGAAGATAATTAATTGAAGTATCTCAAGGCTTATGGGATGCTGTTAATGCAATTATCTCAGGCTACAATCGTGGCGCAGATTCTGCATTAAGAAATAGGCCTAGAAATGCATCCTGCACTACTATCGGGAATACTACTGATTGTTATGAGTATTAATAGATCGCAACATGGGATCATTAAAGTTAAACGCATACTAGCTACAATAGCATCGCCATTCGTACAAGGTGGTGCTAATGTTCCAGTGCCTATTATTGATGTGGCAATCTAGTAGCAATGGCACTGCGCGCCAATTGGCAAATTGAATTTGTGTTACAATCAATACTCTATGTAAGCATATTAGCCAATACATTTATTAAAATAACTCAATGACAATATACGCTGCAATTCCTCTAGCCAATAACATTGCAAGACTCTCAGAGTCTGTGAGTGAGGTATTCCCTGATGATAATATCAATACGTACGCTCTACCTTCTGGCGCAGGTTTTTTAATAAACTTTAGCGGAACAAATCAGGAACTTTGCGACAAACTGTTTATCACTCAAGGAAAAACTGAGGAACAAAAGTCATACGTTGGATCCACCCTTGTTGTACCTTTTGATTACTACTGGGGCGTTGGAAATTCATCTATGTGGGAATGGCTAAAAGCTAGGTTTGAGGAATAACAATGGCAAATCAACCTGGACATGATGCAGACTCCCCTCCGCAAAGTGAGGCAGTTACAAAACCAACCCCAAGAGCAGATTCAAGCTACTTCACTCAAGAGGTTGAGTACACTAGGCAAGCAATCAATGAAATGCGAATAGAGATGAATAAGCATGCGGCTGACTCTAAAGCAGAAATAACAAAAGCTGTAGATGCATTCATTAAAAACACTATTGAAGTCAACAGCAAGACTGCTATTTTAAGCGCCGAAACGAAAGGGCAATATGCAACACTTGACGTATCAGTGAAGCAGCTTACAAAATCCATTGATGAGATGAAGCCAAAGGTTGATTCACTAACTAGTTGGAGATTGTTACTAATTGGAGGAAGCACCGTAATTATGGCTTTATTTAGTATACTTCTAACTCTATGGATCAAAGGGGTAATAAAAATCTCATGGCCCATTTAAACTTTTAACCAACCTGCTTCGGCAGGTTTTTTTACGTCCATTCAGTTATACGCAAAAATCGTACAGCTCACTAACCGCCCACTGAGGCGGTTTTTTACGTCTAAATTTCCTCACTATAAAAATAATTAAAATAAATTACCAAATGGTATTGACACGATAATTACCATTTAGTAATATTCACACATCGCAACAAAACACCGTTTCGATACTTCCCCAAAGTTTATGGGCGAAAGCGCGAGTGAGTAGCCCACTTTTTAAGGTGAATGAAATGAACATATTGCAATCAGGTTTAGCGATGCAAGCCATGCAGGTTAAGGCAAATAAGGTAGCTGTTATCGGCACAGATAAGACCGTAGAAGCTTTTAAATCACAAGGCAAGGTGTTGGTACATAAACCAGCCAGTTTAGACGCCTTACGTGCTGAGAAAGAAGCTAAGAAAGCGCGTGAAGCACAGCGCCAGATGATGGCACATACATCGCCAGAGGCGGCTTAGTCATGGCTGATACAAATACAGGTGGTGCGGCATTTCCAAATCAAAAGCTTAGAACAAATGGTGACGATGGTTGTGGAATGTACGCTTTTGACCAAGGCATGACGTTACGCGACTACTTTGCGGCGCAATCGCTTGGTTTAATTCTTAGCAATCCTGAACGCTTGGAAACTGTGAATAGCATTAAAACACTAGGTCCACAAAAATCCATAGCACGAATGGCTTACAGCCTAGCAGATGCAATGCTTGAGGCTAGAAAGGCTTAATCATGCCCTTACTAGAGCAATACATCATTGACCAAGACGGCAACAAGCGTGTGGTGTTTGAAGAATCTGAAAACAAGCACGCCAACGAGTTTGCAGAGTACCAAGCTGGCTATGAAGCCGCACCAAACAAGCTTGATTACAACATGCAACTGATGAAGAAGATTAGAGCGAGGCATCCGCTATGAAAACACTTTACTCAATATTATGGGCGCTGATTATTGCCTTGGTATTTTTCGGTGCAACACACATCCAGCAACAGTTAAACGCTGAGATTGATAAGCGTGCAAATGCAAAGTTTAAAGATGGTTGGTGCAATGTTGAAATGTCAGGAAGTGACGCATCAATCGAATGTAGCAGAGTGAGCAAGATATGAGTTTTATCAAGCATTACCTCTATTGCCGCGAGTTTGGCAGCGGAATAGTTAAGAGTTTTTTGAGAGCAATAAAAGTAAGTATTTAGGATTTTCAACTATCGGCATAGTCCCGATTAAGAAAGGTATCAAATGGAAGCAAATACAGAGTTAGCAGTACAGCAAGATTCTCAACTTAACACTATTGAGCCAAGTCGCTTGTCGTCACTGTCAATCATGAGCAGTGATGACCACATGGCTAGAGTTACAAAAATAGCGAAGTTAATGGCATCAAGCAAAGTTAGCATTCCTAAACATTTGCAAGGCAATGAAGGTGATTGTGCTGCAGTTGTCATGCAATCAATGAATTGGGGCATGGATCCGTTCATTGTCGCCCAAAAAACACACTTGGTTGGCAGCACCTTGGGGTATGAGGCGCAGTTAGTTAATGCTGTTGTTTGTTCAAGCAAAGCCATATCTGGAACATTCAGCTATGAATATAAAGATGAAGTAGGCAGCGGTGCGTCTATGTCTGTTAGTTGCAGAGTAGGAGCGGTTCTTCGTGGACAGAGTGAAATCACTTGGGGCGAGTGGCTAAACAGTAATTCAGTTACCACTAAAAATAGTCCTCTCTGGAAAACAAACGTAAAACAGCAGATGAGCTACTTGCAGGTAAAAAACTGGTCAAGACTTTATGCCCCTTCTGCAATCCTTGGCGTTTACACATACGATGAATTGTTAGATTCACCAATTAAAGACATTAACGCTGCACCGCCTCGCCCACGTAACGGCGCTGAATATGGTCGCCAAGCTCAAGAGCAGCAACAAGGCCGTGTAATTGATTCAGGCCAAGAAGAGCAACGCGCAGGATTGATTAACGCGCTTGAAGCATTTGCCGCAAAAGGCAGTGCGCCATTCTTGACCCAATGGAAAAAAACAGCGCGTGAAGAAAGAGTGCTTATTGGTGAGCCTGAATACCTAAGAATCTTAGCTAAAGCTGAGGAAGCAGACCTTAACCAAAAGCCTGCAGTTGATGCTGACTTTGTAGATCAAATGAACAAAACAGAGGCAGATCAATAATGTTTGAGAACCAGAATCTAATCAGCCCAGAGCAAAGAACCGAAGATTGGTACAAGGCGCGTGCTGGAAAGTTTACTGGCTCTCGCTTTGTAGATGTGTTAGCTAAAGGAAATAAGGCTTACACAGACCTAATCAATCAGATCGTAGTGGAGCGTCTAACCAATGATTATATTGATACTGGCATGGATTCCTACGCGCTTAAATGGGGTCGTGATGTAGAGCCTTTCGCAAGGCAAGCATATAGCTTTTATACAGGAAACAGAGTTACTCAAGCGCAGTTTAAAGACCATCCTGTTTATAGCTTTGTAGGGGTTTCACCAGATGGTCTTATTTCAGAGCAAAAAGGTGGATCAGAGTTTAAGTGCCCTAAAGACCCAAAAATTCACATTGACCGCTTTATAAATGGAATGAACGAAAAAGAGTTTATGCCGCAGGTTCAAGGTTGCATCTGGTGCTACGAGTTTGATTGGTGGGATTGGGTGAGCTTTGATCCGCGAATGCCAGAGCACGCAAAGCTATACATACAAAGAGTATGGCGCGATGACAAATACATCGCAAATTTAGAGAAAACAGTATTAGTAGCAGAAGGTGAAGTAAGGGAAAAGCTGGATAAGTTCAAGCCAGAAACCATTGAAGCACTTTTAAATAATTACGACCAAAGGAAAACATCATGAACGCACCATTACAAACAGTAGAAGCAGAAAAAATTGCTAGCCAAGAGTTGGTTACGCTAGACCCAAAAACTTACGTTGCAGCAGTATATGAGCCATTCAGTAACCGCCTACAGGCAGCGATTAAATCTTCATCAAAAGTAACTTATGCCATAGCAACTAAAGAAGGCATGGCAACGGCTAAAGAATGTCGCGCCCTATTCCGCACTATTCGCCTTGATTGCGATAAAGAGCGTGCAGCACGTAAAGCGCCAATTATAGCTATTGGTAAATTGTTGGAATCAGCATACACCGAGATTGAAACGGCGGTTAAGGCACATGAAGAAAAGTTCGATGCAGACATTAAAGCAGAAGAGCAACGCCTAGAGGATGAAAAAGCAGCGAAGCTAAAAGCCGAAGAACAGGCAAAGGCCGCTATTCAAAACAAGATTGATGCCATCAAAAACAAGCCTCTTGGTGTGATGAATAAAACAGTGGCAGACATTGAAGAGGCTATCGCGGAGCTATCACCGCTAATCCCTACACCTGCAGAGTTCGGTGAGCGCTTCATTGAGGCTGAATATGCACTTAAAGGTGCGCTGGAAACACTTAATAGCATTCTAGCAGGCAAAAAAGCGCAAGAGCAGTTAGAGGCACAAAACAAAGCAGCAGAAGCGGAAGCGGCTGAACAGGCTAAAGAGGCTGCGCGTGTGGATGGCATCAAAGCAAAGATCCAGAACATTAAGAACTACATCATTAAAGGATCTGATTGTGACTTTTCTAGTCAGCTTGCATCGCTTGCAGAAGAGCTTGAACTAATCTCTATCACTGAAAAAGAGTATCAAGAATTTACCGAAGAGGCACTGGCCGCCGCATCAAAATCAATGCAGTTTCTATTGAAGCAAAAGGCTGTTTTGCTAAATACAGAACTTGAAGAGAAAGCCGCTAAAGAGGCCGCTGAAATCAAAGCGCGCCAAGAGCTTGAAGCGAAGATTATTGCAGAGGCTAAGAACGATGACGGTGCTGTTGTTGACGCGACATTTAACGAATCTGACTTTAAGAATGTGTTTGCAGAACCAATACAGAAAATTGCAAACGCTAAGCGCCCTACTGCTCAAGCAATCATCGCCCTAGTAGCTACTACATACAAAGTTGAGGCAAAGACCGCAGAGCGTTGGTTGGCTCAATCGTTTGGTGAGTTGAAGGCGGCGTAATAAAACGGCGTGTAACTTCGAGCGTTCTTTATTAAATCGAAGTCGATTGACTGGCGTAAGCAGTCACATGAATTAAGCCGACTTTATAACGTGGCGCATCACTAAAGCCAATGCGTAGGCTACCTCACTGGGGTTAAGTCGGTTTAATTGATGGGTAATGCGCAGGCTGATGCGCAAACGGTAACTTAGAGATAAGTGCTTATAAGGGAGTAGGTTAATTTATTTAACTGCTATGTAAACGCGCCGAAGCACTGAGCCAGAAACACAGCACTGGTACCCATCACCAATTTTATGAAAGGTAGATCATGGCTGATTTAACACTACACGTTAAACGTGAATATTTTGAACAAATGCGCGATGGCACTAAGCCAGAAGAATTTAGATTGTGCACACTCTACTGGAAAAAGCGACTTGAGAAGTATTACGACAACGTTGTTATTTGCCTTGGTTACCCAAAGAAAGATGACCAGAGCAAAAGAATTGTAAGAAAGTGGCGCGGTTCAGTTATTAAAACAATCACTCATAAACACTTTGGAAGTAATCCAGTAGCGGTTTATGCAATAGATGTTAGAGGTTAATCATGGCAAAGCATAAAAAGGTAAAAGGCGGCGAACGCAAAAATCGCAAAGAGATTAGACGATCCAAAGGCCATAAGGTATGAAAAAGCAAAAGAAACGCACCAAAGCATTTAACCCTAACAAGCATCGCATCAACAGTTTGGCAGGATTAAACGTGATTAAAAAGCACCAGCCATTAACGATAGATGAACAAAGAGAGTTGTGCCAAAGCGCAGTTACCTCACTCAATGCCATGCAGTTTGGAATAGACCTAAGCCCGAATGATTTTACGATCCTATGTGATGTTATCAATATCTCGCTAGTGTTTACTGAAAGAGGTCTAGGCAAAGAATATTTAGATGAATTGTATGCGGCGCGTGATGCTTTGCAGAGAAGCAAAATGCGTTTCTTAGACACTGGAAAGCTTGGATTTTTTGGCCCCGATTTAGACACTATGAAATTCGCACTTAAGGTACACAACTGGCAGTTAGAGCGTTGCAGCTTTGGAATGTTTGAGAGCGCCTACGAAACGCAAAATGCGCGTATTAAAGCAGGTAATTTTTATAGAGGTGAAAGTGAAAGGTTAGCGGCATGAAAACAGTTAAATTAGTTAGCTTAGTAGCATTTGCAATGTTCTTATGGCAATGCGGAATGTATGCACTTGGTGTTCCGTCAGACTTACCTATGTGGCGCTGGCTTCTTGGTATTTCATGTTTAGGTTTTTCAGTTGGTATTGCTAATTGGGCTAATAAATGAACGCTGAAATGAAAAGCAGATTGTTAGGCATGGTTTTAGAAGTATGCAAAAGCTATGGGATGACCGCTAAAGATGTTCAGGAAATATTCAACAAAAGAACTATCGAAGGCGGCATGAAAATATTGGAGCAAAAAAATGGCTAAAAACTACTTTACGGATGAGCAGGTTAAATCGCTAGTTAAGTCGTCTATGGCTTGGGCTGAAAATATGCAACTTAGCATTCGACAATTAGCTGAATTTAAATCCATTATGAACCTAGCAGTAGAAGAGGCGATTGTGCGTGTAGGCACAGTTGAATGCGCTGATGTAGCTGAATACTCAACAGAATATTGGGGGATTTTGCACGAACCAGTAACGCTAGGCGAACCCCTCTACTCAGTCAAAGAATTGGATAACTAACATGACTGATTTAATTAGCAGTATCAAACGTAATGCAGATGGGGTGGAGTGATGTTATTCCATCCAATGAATAAATGTAGCAAGTGCAAGCTAAGTGGATTTAAAGGCGCAAGATGCCCTCGCTGTGGGAAGCTAATTTAAAAGGAAGGTGAATGATTGTGGATAAATGTAAATGTGACTTGAGGACAAAATTAGTTGGTGATGGTTGCCAACACTGTAATCCTCAAATAACAATTGATAGTTTAATTGAGGAACTCCAAACCCTACGCGCCAAAGTAGCATCGGCAGAGGTGTTGGTGGAGGCTTTGCGTACAGTTATGAACGAGGCAGAAGAAATAGTATTACACGACACTAATTTTGTAGCTGTTCCTTTTGAAATATTTGACAAGATGGAAGATGAATACGAAGCCCTGACCACCTACGACAAACTTAGTGAGGTTAAACATGACACAAAATAATGACGAGGTGTTGATTGCTAAAAAGGAATTACTGGAAGACTTAGTCGATAGAATGTCTGGAGTTTATTCTGACTACCACAAAGAGATTGTTCAAGACGAATTGAATGATACTTTAGAAGCTATAAGCAATTTACTACCAATATCGCAGAACGAACAGCAACCTAAGCAAATACCAGAGGGGTGCGCTATCGTAAACGTGGAAGATTTAATAAACCTTGCAGTTTCGTATTGTGAGGATGGAATGCACCCAGACGATTTGGAGCGCGATATTCGAGCCATGCTTAACGCAGCACCAACCAATACGGAGGTGGGGGAATGACTAACCAAGTAAATCAAGAGTTTGAGAAGTGGTGGTACGGAACGGATGCTAATTTAATTTTACGTAGTAGAAATTCAGCAGAAGCGGGCTACCAAGCCTGCACCCAAGCCAGTGAAAGTGAAATAAACTCACTTAAGCAACGTGTGCATGAAGTAGAAGCTAGGGCATTAGAAGAAAGCAACAAATATGTAGAGTATTGCAATCTAGCGGAAGCAAAAATAGCAGAACTAACCGCATCTAACAATCAGTTGCATGAGGCTTTGGAAAGAATGGTTGAATCTTATCAATATGAAGCTAGTAGCGAAAATGAATCATTGCTTAATGCTTTTAAAGTGTTGGAATCAACCACTGCACAATCACTAGCAGAGCATGATAACGCCACCATCGACCGCTGTAAAAACATTGTAGCAGATGACGCACTAGCGATTACGTTTCAAAGCATGGGCGCATATAGAAGCGCGATCATCAAACAAATAGGTGAACTGAAAGCCACACCATGACCAGAAAATTCTACGTTGAATGCACTAACACTAAGTGTGAAGTAAAAGGATTTGCCGCAGCATCACAGCTAGCAAGTAAGCTATTTAAAATGGGACATGAGCCTGAAATTACGATTAAGTACAAACAAGATAAGTTGGAAGGGAAATAAGATGAATTTACTAAAAACAGAAGAGACTGCGAAAAAGGTAGGCGTGTGTGTAGATCACTTTAGAAAGATCATCAAGCATCAACCAGATTTTCCAAAGCCAATTAAGCTTACGCCCAAGGCACACCCAAAATGGAGTGAAGAAGCAATTGAAGAATATTTAAAAAAGAAAGCGGCCTAGTCTAATTTTGAAACTAAATCACTTGCGGCTTTGTTGTAATAAACCAGCAACATTTTCAAATCTTTGTGACCGACAACGCGCGCCAATTCAAGCACTTCTAACTTAGATGCCAGGCGCGTAATAGCTAAATGCCTAGTGTCATGGAAATGCAGATCGTCAATAGCAACTAGCTTCTTAGCCTTTCTAAATAGACTATCAAGCTGGCTAGTATTGATATTAAATACATACGTTTTATCAAGCCCTTTGCACTGCTCAAGTATGGCCATCGCCGCCTTGCTCAAAGGCACAGACCTAATGCCGGTATAAGTTTTAGAATCATTTATCTTCGCAACGCGATCATTTATATCTGACCATTTTAGATTGCAAATTTCTTGCGCACGAAAAGCTGTTTCAATTGCAAACATAAAAGCAGCACCAACTCGGCTAGTTATAGTAGTTAGAATTGCATTGTTAGAATAGTTAAGTGCAAAACATAGCCTGTCTATTTCGTCATCTGTAATGATTCGATCTCTAGGTGGCTGGCCTTGTGGCTTCTTTAGCCCTTTCATTGGATTATCTTTCAGGTACTCCCACTCAGTAATAGCAATCTGTAAGCAATGACTTAATAAAGCCCACTCGCGTAACACCGATAAAGCACTAACTTCTTTAAGCCGCCTGTCGCGCCATTCTGCAAATGTATTCTTAGTTAAATCGCCTATCTTAATCTTGGCGACTTCATCGTTAAGAAACTTGTTGATGCGGATTGTTTCCCATCGTGAGCCTTTTTTCTTAACAGAAACTTCATCACGGTACTTTTCTAGGAGCTTGCCGAATGTAATCGATGGCGTTTTATTATCTTTGCCAGCCTTAAGAGATTCCTCCCAGACGTAGCCTTCTGCTTTCGTTGCGAAAGTTTTTACTTGCGCCTTGTAATTAACAGTTACTTGAAAACGCCACTTGCCGGATGCGGTCTTTGTTACGTTGGCCATGAGTAGTTAGAATGATGGTGAGAAAGTAGTGAGAATATATATCTTTATATCCCCAGAATCAACCAGAATCAACCACATATACCCATAAACAAAAACCCCGTGATATTTAGCTTATAAGCCAATAAACACGGGGTTTCATGGTGCTTTTACAACTCAAATTTGGTGCGAAAGGAGAGACTCGAACTCTCACGCCTTACGGCGCTGGAACCTAAATCCAGTGCGTCTACCAATTCCGCCACTCTCGCAGGTAGTTTACGACTTAACAAAACAGCCGTCGTTCAACAA